>Ga0208413_1000045_pt1 | contig 120101 bp, 86 predicted proteins | sample AntAceMetag02UKD_FD_184761 | JGI IMG/M metagenome (GOLD analysis project Ga0208413, IMG submission 184761) | Saline lake microbial communities from Ace Lake, Antarctica - Antarctic Ace Lake Metagenome 02UKD (SPAdes) (version 2) | ecosystem: Environmental > Aquatic > Non-marine Saline and...
TTCCGTTGGCCCTCAATTTTATGAACACCAATGCGGTGACCGAAAGCCGTGCTGCTATCGAGATGCTCCCTTCGATCCCAGCTCCCGCCGCCGCTCGCCTCACCGAGGCCGCCGTCGATCTTCTGCTCTCCGGTGAACTGAAATCCGATCTCACCCTCGATGTGCTTCTCGCCGCCGAAGCATCATCGGATGCGAAGATTAAACAAAAAATCGCGATCTACCGGAACGCCAAAGACTCCACTGATCCCCTCAGCCCTTATCTCGAAACGCTTCACGGCGGTGACGCCAATCGTGGCCAACTCGTTTTCGAAACCTCCGTCGCCGCGCAATGCACCTTGTGCCACCGGATCGGTCGGAGCGGCAGTAACGTCGGGCCTCGCCTCAATAAGATCGGGGAACAGTCGCCGGTCTACCTTCTCGAATCCCTCGTGAATCCCGGCGCCGTTGTCGCCGACGGTTACGGTATCACCAGTGCCACGCTTAAAGACGGCTCCGTCGTCGCTGGCACGCTCCTCAAGGAAACCGATTCCAAGACCACCATCAAACTCGCCGACGGCACCAAACAGGTCATCCCTCGTAATCAAATCGCCAGTCGCACCCCTGCCCTTTCCGCTATGCCTCCCATGGGCGCGATGATCAGCAAACTCGAACTCCGCGACCTCCTCGCCTACCTTCAGACGCTCAGATAACCGGACTCCCCACCCCCTATGCGCTCATTTCTCATTGCGACGCTGCTTGGCGCCAGCCTCGCGCTTCCCGTCTCCGCGAAGGTCACCTTCGCCCCGCTCTTCCAGGATGGCGCCGTGCTTCAACGCGAAACTCCATTGCCCATCTGGGGCACCGCCGATCCCGGCGAGGCAGTTTACATCCGTCTACTCGGTCGAGAGGCATCCACTTTAGCCGACTCCGATGGCCGTTGGATGCTCACCCTCCTCCCGGTTCCAGCATCTGCTGTTCCGCAAACGCTCGACTACCGCGACAGCACCGGAGAACACCAACTCACTAACCTCCTCATCGGCGACGTCTGGATCTGCGGCGGACAGTCCAACATGGAATGGACGGTGCAAAACTCCAAGGATGCCGCCGCCGAAATTGCCGCTGCCAATCACCCTCTGATTCGCCACATCAAGATCGAAAAACGTATCGCTCGCGACCCGATCTCCACTGCGTCCAGCACTTGGGTCACCTGCACTCCTGAAACCGTCCCCCACTTTACCGCCGTCGGCTACTTTTTCGCCCGAGACGTGCACGCTGAAACCGGCATTCCCATCGGTCTCATCAACAGCAACTGGGGTGGCACCTCCGCAGAAGCGTGGCTCCCTCCCGCTGCCTTCGACGATCTGTCCCTTCGCCTCGCGGCAACCTCCCACCAAGCGAGCACTCTTAACCGCTTTGTTGATCGTATCGCCGACTACCAAAAAGTCCTCTCGGATTGGGAAGCTGGAGCCCAAGCAGACAAAAAACCCCGCGCGCCGTGGGCCCCCGGTGCCGAGAACCATTCCCTCGTGCTCAACAACGGCATGATCGCGCCCCTCGCCCCTTACGCCCTCCGTGGCGCCATCTGGTATCAAGGCGAATCCAACGCCGATCAGCCCGAAACCTATCGTGAAATATTCAGCGGTATCATCAATTCTTGGCGCCAACAATTCAACCAACCCGACCTCCCTTTCTACTGGGTGCAGCTCGCCAACTGGGCACCCGGCGGCGACTCCGATGGCACTGACTGGGCCTTCCTCCGCGCCGCCCAAACCCAAACCCTCGCCCTCCCCCACACCGGCCAAGCTCTCGCCATCGACATCGGCGATTCCGTCGATATCCACCCCCGCAACAAACAAACCGTCGGCCACCGTCTTGCTCGCCTCGCGCTTCACCGAATCCACGGTAATAATATCGTGGATACCGGTCCTACCTTCTCCGCTGCGACCATCGATGGGACGTCCATTACGATTACATTCGACCACGATACCGATCTCCGCACCACCGACGGCTCGCCTCCCTTGGGGTTCGAAATCGCCGGAGCAGATGGAAATTTTCGGCCTGCCACCACCCAGATAATCTCGGGCGATATCAACCTAACCTCGTCCTCCGTGCCCACTCCCCGCTTCGTCCGCTACGCGTGGCGCAACGATCCTCGCGTCAATCTCGTCAACGGCGCCAACCTCCCCGCCGTCCCCTTCCGCACCGATCAATTCTAAGCGGCTTGGGGGACCGAAATCACGAACCGATTCCCTTCGGTTTCGGGGGACTCATGCCTCACCGTCCTCCCATTCTGACGATCGAGTCCGCCTCGATGTAGAGACCAAACCCGTGGCCCGATACCGATTTACCCCCACCGCCCCACCGCACTGCCGGTCACCGGACTGATGGCCGCAAGAACCAGATGATCACCGAATGATACCCGGGCGGTAAAACCGGTTCATTCACCACTGCCCGGAATCGCTGCGTTAATCATCATCAAGTTCGCTTAAATTCCGCCTATTCCATCAACGATCATGCGGTCGGAGCTGAGAGCTGAGTATAAAACTCCCGCGCTCCGACTCGCCATGACGAACTTCCTTTTTAGGCCAGCGCCGCGGCCACCCGCTCCATCGCGTTCACCACATTCTCGCGCGAGTTAAAGGCACTGATCCTCACGTGGCCTTCCCCACAAGTGCCAAACCCTGCACCCGGCGTGCAAACCACGCCCGCTTTGTTTAATAGCAAATCGAAGAACTCCCACGAATCACGTCCCGTGTTGATCCAGATGTAAGGCGCATTATCGCCCCCGACGCAGCTGAATCCGAGCTTGGTAATCGCCGCTTTAATCAGCGCCGCATTCTCGAGATAGAAATCCGTCTTCTCCTTCACCTGCGCCTGCCCCTCCGGCGTGTAAATCGCGGCGGCCGCTTTTTGAACCGGATAGGAAACGCCGTTAAACTTCGTCGTCTGGCGACGATTCCACAGGCTGTGCACCGAGTGGGCGTTTCCGGCTAAATCCCAAGCCTGCAGCTTCTTTGGCACCACCGTGTAAGCACAGCGCGTGCCCGTGAAACCAGCCGTCTTCGAGAAACTACGCATCTCAATCGCCACTTCGTCAGCGCCCGGGATCTCATAGATCGATTGAGGCACGGATTCATCGCGGATAAACGCCACATAGGCGACATCATAGAGAATAATCGCTTGGTTGGCCTTCGCGTAGTCCACCCAAGCCGTCAACTGCTCCCGCGTCGCCATCGCACCCGTCGGATTGTTCGGGAAACAAAGGTAGATCAAATCCGTGGGCGTATCTGGAATCGCCGGCACGTAATTGTTCTCCGGGGTGCACTCGAGATACGTGATCCCCTGGTAGCGATCATTGACGTTTTCACCGGTGCGACCCGCCATGACATTAGTGTCGATATAAACCGGATACACCGGATCCGGGATCGCGAGACGCAACCCGTCTTCCGCGAAGATCTCTTGGATATTCGCACTGTCGCACTTTGCGCCATCCGATACAAAAATCTCGTCCGCCGCGATCGCACATCCTCGGCTCGCGTAGTCGCCGGCCGCAATCGCGTCCCGCAAGAATGCATAGCCCTGCTCCGGGCCATAACCCTTAAACGTCTCCCGTTTGGATAATTCGTCGGCTCCCTCATGCAGGGCCTTGACGCAAACTTCCGGCAAAGGCTCCGTCACATCCCCAATCCCCAAACGGATCAACGGCTTATCTGGATTAGCCGCGCTGAAGGCGTTCACGCGCTTGGCGATGTCGGCGAATAAATAGGAAGCTTTGAGCTTCAGGTAGTTCTCGTTGATGCGAATCATATGAAATAGAGGGGATAAATAGTGATAAACCCGACCGACCGGCCGAGCAAAACTTGAATAAGTCCAACCCTCTCACTTAGATCAAGCCCACTTCGGACGTATTAACGACCTTCTCGATCATGCAGACCCTCTCTACCGTTTCCGCCACCCAAAACCTCACGCGCGATCTCCGTGCCTCCGGTCGCACCATCGCGCTCGTTCCTACTTTAGGGGCGCTACACGAGGGGCATCTGGATCTCATTCGCCTCGCGGTGACCCGTGCCGATGTCGTTATCGTGTCTATTTTCGTCAACCCCACCCAGTTTAGCGCCGGCGAAAACTCCTCCCAATACCCTCGCGATCCTGAGGGCGACGCCACCAAAGCCGAGGCCGCCGGTGCCCACTACGTCTTCAGTCCCGCCGAAAAGGAACTCTACCCCACCGGCTACTCCACCTACGTCAGTGAGGAATCCGTCGCCAAACCCCTCGAAGGCATATCCCGCCCCTCCCATTTCCGCGGCGTCACCACCATCGTCACTAAACTATTCAACATCGTTCAACCCAACGTCGCCCTCTTCGGGCAAAAAGACGCCCAACAAGTCGCTGTCATCCGCAAACTCGTCGCCGACCTTAATCTCTTGATCGAGATTGTGACCGCCCCCACCACTCGCGACCCCGATGGCCTCGCTCTCAGTTCTCGCAATCGCTACCTCAGCCCTGGCCAACGCACCGCGGCCGTCGCGATCCCCGACACCCTTAAGTTCGTCAAAGCCATGGTCGACCGCGGCGAACGCCGCGCCGAGCGCCTCGTCGCCGAGACCACTCACCTGCTCGCCGAGCACCGCCAACTCCGCGTGATCTACGCTGCCGTCGTCGATCGTGACACCATGCAAAGCCAACGCGAAGTCGTCCCCGGTCAATCCCTCCTCGCGATCGCCGCTTGGGCCGAACAAACCCGCCTCATCGATAACATTCTTCTTTAAACCAGAGCTGCCATTCTGGCTTTCGGAGCGTTAGCCCCCCCCGCAATCGAAATTCCAAAATCTATCGGCCATGCCCTCGCAAATTCGCCCCGCTCGCCCCGAAGACGTCTCCGCTATCCAGACGATCTACGCCTACCACGTCGCCCACGGCACGGGCACCTTCGAGCTTGAACCGCCCACCGTTGAAACCATGCGCAGCCGCTTCAACGCCCTCTCCGGCGGTGACTATCCCTTCCTCGTAGCAACCGAAACAGAGGAGGTCATTGGGTTCGGCTACGCCGGGCCCTTCCGCGATCGTCCCGCCTATCGTTACACGGTCGAAGACTCAATCTACCTGCACCCCGACAAACAAGGTCGCGGCACCGGTAAACTCCTTTTGCAACGGTTGATCGCTGAATCCACCGAACGCGGCTTCACCCAAATGCTCGCCGTCATCGGCGACTCCGACAACCGCGCCTCCATCCGCCTCCACGCGACCTTAGGATTTGAAACCACCGGCACCCTCCAAAACGTCGGCTTCAAATTCGACCGCTGGCTCGACGTCGTCCTCATGCAGCGCGCGCTCGGCAATACCTAGTTTCCCCACCGGCATTGCCTCACGGCCCAACAAAAAAATCCAGTGCGTCAGCCCCAGGTTGCGTAGTCGGTAGACGGAGCCTTTGTCCTTCAGCTGCCCAGCGGGCTTCCGCTTGTTCCCTCCGCGCCCGATGGGCACCCGCGTCAATCACCCGCTCCGCTCACTTCGTTTCCTCCGGGGCAAGTCACCTCGTGACTCACCATCTTCTCGCTACCGCGCTTCGTCATCGCCCCTTCGGGGCACGACCTACGGTCGCACCATCTCCGCGCTAACGCGCTCCGTCGTATCCATTCCAAATCAAAAAAGACCTGCCTCCCCGTTCCTGCCCCTCAGTTAAAAATTCCCGCCCGTGCGTCAGCCCTTCGTTGCGTAATCGGTAGACGAAGCCTTTCGTGTCCATTCGTGGTTAAAAAAGACCTGCCTCCCAGCCCGCCTCCCACAAACCTATGAACCAATCCTACGACGTGCTCGTGCTCGGTAGCGGTATCGCCGGACTCAGCTTCGCCCTCAAAGCCGCTCAAGCGGGTCAATCGGTCGCCATTCTCACCAAGAAAACCAAGGCCGACTCCAATACCAACTGGGCCCAAGGCGGCATCGCCGCCGTCACCGACCCCACCGACGACGTCGAGAAACACGTCCAAGACACCCTCATCGCCGGCGATGGTCTCTGCCGCGAAAATGTCGTTCGCGAGATCGTCCGCGACGGCCCCGCCCGCGTCCAAGAACTCGTCGAACTCGGCCTGAAATTCTCCCGCGAATCCGACGGTTCCTACGACTTGGGCCGCGAAGGCGGTCACAGCGCCCGCCGCATCTTGCACGTCAAAGATATGACGGGCAAAGCCATCGAAGACGCCCTGCTGCGTGCCATCGGCCGTGAACCTCGCGTCGCCCTCTTTGAACACCTCTTCGGCATCGATCTGATCACGACTGGAAAAGGCCCCCGACGTCGCCTCCGCGGCCTCTACGCCCTCGATGTCCACGACAGTCGTGTCATCACCTTTCGCGCCTCGGTGATCATGCTCTCCACCGGCGGAGCGGGCCGCGTCTACCAATACTCCACCAATCCCGAAATCGCCACGGGCGACGGCATCGCCATGGCTTATCGCGCCGGCGTCGAAGTTCGCAATCTGGAGTTCATCCAATTCCACCCCACCACTCTTTTCTCGCGCGATCAAAAACGCTTCCTCATCAGCGAAGCTGTCCGCGGCGAAGGCGCCGTGCTGCGCAACCTCGCGGGCGAAGCCTTCATGGGCCACTACCACCCGCAAGCCGATCTCGCCCCCCGCGATATCGTGGCCCGCGCCATCGACTCCGAAATGAAGTCAAGCGGTTCGCCCCACGTCTGGCTCGACATCACCCACCGCAACGCCACCTACCTGCGCAAACGCTTCCCCAAGATCTACCGCACCTGTAAAACAGCCGGCTTCGATCTCGCCCACGATTACTTGCCCGTCGTCCCCGCCGCCCACTACACCTGCGGCGGCGTCGCCACTGACCTTGCCGGTGAAACCGCCCTCCCCGGCCTCTACGCCTGCGGCGAAGTCGCCTGCACCGGCCTGCACGGCGCCAATCGCCTCGCCAGTAACTCCCTCCTCGAAGCCGTGGTCGTCGCTCACCGCGCTGCCATTTCCGTCAAACGCTACCTCGCCCAGACCAAAAAATTCCGCGCCACCCCCATTCCCGAATGGCGCGATCTCGGCGGCACCGACGACGACGAACGCGTCGTCATCAGCCACAACTGGGATGAACTTCGCCGCACCATGTGGGACTACGTCGGCATCATGCGCACCACCAAGCGCCTCGAACGCGCCCGCACCCGTATCGCCCTCCTCGAACGCGAGATCCAAGACTACTACTGGAACTTCAGCGTCGACCCCAAACTCCTCGAACTGCGTAACCTCGTCACCGTCGCCCGCCTCATCGTCTCGAGTGCATTGAACCGCCAGGAATCCCGCGGCCTCCACGCGATCACCGACTACCCCAAAACCAAAAAACGCCCCCTCGACTCCAAAGCGCAGCTGACTACCAAATAGACCAAATTAACTCCTCGTTCCTTTAACAGACGCTTCCCTTCTACTTTGGTCGACTTCTGCATTTTTCCCGTTATCCCCGAGCCGGCGATTCTCCATCGGTCGCAAAGTCGGCGATAATTTGGAGAAATAAAATAAAACTCGAAACCGAGCGGCTAATCACCGTAACTCGATCATCTCATGACTTACGCATCCTCAGTTCTAACCAAAGAGCTGCAACGGGCTGTTCAAAATCGCGCCCCGTCCGGCACGCCAGCCCAATCCAGCACGACGTCCTCTCGACCGCTTCAATACGCGGTTTCCAGCCAAGCCCAATCCCACTTGGAGCAACTGCGCGACTATCGCGATAAGGCGAAAAACGTGCGCGTCGGCACTTACTAAGGTGTTATGATCGACTTCCGTTCAGTGCTGGGCCGGTCGCCGGTATGGCACTCGACGGATAATTCGTTCTCGAATTTCGACTTCATCGACACGCGCTTCGGATCGGATCCGATCCTTCGGCGGATCTTCTCACTCGCGCGAAAAGCGGGTTATCGCGGGCTGCTAATTGAACAAATATCAGAGGCCGACTGCGCACTAATGGCCGCTGAAAATACAGCGATGGCATTGCGTCATCCGGATTTCAAAGCCTCTGAGGTTACGCGGTTCTCTTTCTTTCTCGGCTCGGACCAAGCGGAGCCCCACACGTTCGTCGGCTACGCGATTTTCAAAGTGGATCAATTCGAACAGCGTTTCCGTTCTCACGTTTTCGAAGCCGTGATCGTTCCTCCCCGCGATCATAGCCACAACAATTTCACCCACTGCGCCCGCCCCTACACGGTGCGCAACGCCATGGGCACCTTTACCGTCTGCGGCGTGTTGTATGCTCAGCAAAACGATGCCACCAACGTGTGCGCGCACGTTGCACTCCGTTCGATGCTCGCGTGCCTACGGCCCGAGGGAGATGCAACTTACGAAGAGATCAACCGATATGCCGGAGTCGACCATGCCGCCCCCGCTCGACGCGTCGGCGGCGGCGCTGGCCTCGTTGTTCCTCAAATTGAAGCCGTCCTTCGCGGTTTCGGGTTCACCCCGAGAGTCGACGTTCATGAGCCCGGTCAATTGGAACTCCCCCGAGGACTCGAGTTTCAACGTCTCCTCTACGATTTCATCGAATCTGGCCGACCCGCCTTGCTCGGCTTCGAGTTGGCCCCGGACCAAGCGACCGGCGAGAGCCCCCGTCACGTCATTCCAATTTTCGGCCACACCTTCAACGAGGACCTTTGGGTGCCAGAGGCCGAACGGGCCTATTTTGCCCATGATCGGGGTTTCTTTCCCAGTGAAAGCTGGCTGAGCTCTTACGTTTCTCACGACGATAATTTTGGCCCCTACGTTTGCTTGCCTCGTCACTACCTCGGCCGTGACCAATTTCGACTTTTAATCGGTTGCCACGAACCCGACGTGCTACTCCCTGCTGCAGAGGCTGAGACTCTGGCAATCGATATAGCTACATTCGTCGCCAAGGACTTTCCGGTTTCCGATGTGGCTTGGTTCGAACGGTTCCGGGCTTTCGCGATATCAGGTCTCCTTGTGCTACGCGCTCAAGTCACGACTGCCAAGCCCTACGAGGATCACCTTGCCTCGCTCCGAGATGGAGAAGGCTTCGATCTCGAACCCGCTGAGGCCGCCAAACTGGTCGCTGACTTCCCCGCTCGAGCTTGGATGGTTGAGATCAGCGCGCCTGAACTTTTCCCCGGCACTCGAGCCAAGTTTGGCGAAATCATCGTCGACGCGACGTCGGCAACCCCGACCGCTGATGCCCTCCGCTCCGCTCGGCTACCCGGCCATCTCTTCTCAATCCAAGCAGGTCAGCTCAATTTATCTCGAACACGTCTTGCTGGTCACACCCCTTTGTTTACTTACTCTTCTACTTAATGCCTACACTCGATTGGATCGGTAAAAAAGCGGTGGTAAATCATCATCAGGAAGTCCCGTTTCATCTCCTGAAAGACGTGCCAGAACTCGGTTGTGGACCGGCGGATTCGGATAACCTGATCGTCGAAGGAGACAACCTCACCGCGCTTAAAGCCCTTCTGCCTTACTACGCAGGTCAGGTTAAATGCATCTACATCGATCCTCCTTACAACACCGGTAACGAGGGCTGGGTCTATAACGACAACGTCAATTCGCCCGAGATCAAAGCGTGGCTCGGCAAAGTAGTGGGGAAAGAGGTGGAAGACCTTTCGCGACACGACAAGTGGCTGTGCATGATGTATCCGAGGTTGAAACTGCTGCGGGAGTTTCTGCGAGAGAATGGAGGGATTGTCATAAGTATCGATGACAACGAGGTATCACACCTGAAGCTGGTATTGGACGAAATATTCGGACCCCAGTGCTTTGTCGCTGAGTTGATTTGGAAAAGTCGGCAACACTTGGACAGTCGTTCAAAAACAGGTATCTCACTCGATCACGAATACGTTCTCGTATACTCCAAGAAACCCAAAGGCCTGACTTTTAGAGGACGAGAAAGAGATACGACGAAATATAAAAATCCGGACAAGGATACGCGCGGGCCCTGGATGAGTCGCAGTATTCTCGGCCTCGCGACGAAAGACCAAAGACCGAACCTTCACTATCCCCTGGTAGATCCCAAAACAAAATTAAGCTATCCATGTGCCGAGGCAACGGGCTGGCGTTATTCGCGCGATACTATGGCAAACCTTCTCGCCGAGGGACGTATTCTATTCCCAAAGAAACCCAGTGGGCGTCCCCGCGAAAAAGTGTTCCTGGAAAACCTCCAGTCCAACTTCACTGGTTTCGCCAGTATCATTGATGGCGTCTTCACGGACGAAGGAACCTTGGCGATAAGAAGCATTCTCGGTTCGCAGAAATTCTCTTTCCCAAAGTCACCGTCGCTCGTTCGAGACCTAATTCAACAGATCGCAGTTGAGCCCGATTCTCTGATTCTGGACTCATTTGGGGGCAGTGGAACCACCGGTCACGCAGTGCTTGACCTCAATAACTTTGATGGTGGGAAACGTCGCTTCATTCTTGTGGAAATCGATGACAATATCGCCCGCCCAATCACCGCCGAACGGGTTAGGCGAGTCGCCTCTGGTTACACCAATTCCAAGGGCGAAATAGTGGACGGATTAGGGGGCGGGTTTCGCTACGCCCAACTTGGTGATCCCTTGTTCGACGCAGCTGGAAAGATCCGATCAACGGTTCGGTTTAAATCCCTCGCCCGACATGTGTTCTTCACAGAAACCGGGACCCCGCTACCTAAAGATGCCCCGTGCGACAAACCCTTGCTGGGTATCGCCCATGGCACCGGCGTCTACCTGCTCTACAACGGCATCCTCAAAGATAAGTCGGTCGATGGCGGCAACGTGTTGACTCCCACCATACTCGCTGAGTTGCCGCCACACGACGGCCCCAAGGTAATTTACGCAGTGGCGTGTCGCGTCAGCGCCCATCGCCTCAAAAAACTAGGGATCATCTTCAAGCAGACTCCCTACGCCATCAAGGTGCGCTAACCTGTATATCTCGCCATGTTCACGCCCAAACTCTACCAATCGCAGGCCGTCGAAACGCTGGAGCTTTTTCTCCGTCGCACCCGAAGTCTGGGCGGACCTGCCGCCGCGTTCGCTCAAACCACCAGCGAACAAATCGGTATCGGCTTGCCTTACTTCAGCGCTCCGGGCTTCGACCTCGCCGAGTATGCCGACATGCCCTACGTGTGCCTGCGGCTGCCGACGGGTGGAGGCAAAACCCTACTCGCCTGCCTCACCATCCCCACGATTCAGCGCGAACTCCATGAGCGGGATCATTCCGTGGTGCTTTGGTTGGTGCCCTCGCGCACCATTCAGGATCAAACTCTTATTGCGTTACGCGACCGGAACCACCCCTACCGGCAATCCTTGGACAACGAACTGGGAGAGGTCACCGTCATGGATCTGGCCGAGGCACTGTTCGTGCAACAAAGTGTATTAGACTCCTCGACCCTGGTGATCGTCACGACCCTCGCCGCTTCCCGAGTGACCGATGTAGAAAGTCGAAAGATCTACGAAAGCTCGGGAGCTCTACATCATCATTTCTCCGGCCTCGATGCGGCCGCCTTGGCCAAGCTGGAAAAACTGGAGACGGGTGCGGTTTCTTACTCCTTGGCCAACGTCCTGAAACTGCGACGGCCGATCGTAATCATGGACGAGGCGCACAACGCCCGCACCAGTCTATCCTTCGAAACGCTAGCGAGATTTCGGCCGTCTTGTATCATCGAGCTCACCGCGACGCCAGCCCGGGGCGATACGCCGAGCAACGTCCTCACTCACGTATCAGCTAAACAGCTCGCCGCCGAGGACATGATCAAACTCCCGATCCGACTCGAGACCCGGCCCGATTGGGAGAGGTTGCTGGCCGACGCCGTCGCCATGCGGGAAGGCCTGGAGCAGGATGCGCGAGTAGAAGAAAAAGCGACCGGTGAATACATCCGTCCTATCATGCTACTCAAAGCAGAACGGCGGGATAAAAAACGGGAAACCCTGACCGTTGATGTCGTTGAGAATGCCTTGATCGAACAGTGCAAAATTCCGGTAGCACAAATTGTGCGAGCAACGGGCGATGAGCGCGGGCTGGATGGACTCGATCTCTACGCTACCGATTGTCCCGTGCGATTTATCATCACGGTGGATGCGCTGAAGGAAGGCTGGGATTGTGCTTGGGCATACGTCCTTTGCTCTGTGGCGGAGATGAGATCAGACACCGCCATCGAGCAACTCATCGGCCGGGTTTTGCGACTACCCAAGGCCGCCCGCAAACAAACGGCTTCGCTGAATCGGGCTTACGCATTCGCCACCTCGCGCAATTTTGCCAACACCGCCCAAGCGCTGGAAGATGCCTTGGTGGATGGAAACGGTTTTAATCCACTTGAAGCCAAAGACCTCATCGTAACACCCGCAGGCAAACAGGGTGCGCTGGATTTGCCCGCAACTCGAGCCGCAACGCCGACCGTGATCAAGTTGGATATCCTGCCCGAGACTAGCGGTTGGTCAGCCGACCTCGCAACTAAGGTCAAGGTGGACGCGTCGACCGGCACGGTGGAGCTGGCCCGCAACCTTACCCCCGATGAGATCAAGGAGGTCGCGAGCGGCTTCCTGATGGAAGATCACCGCAAAGCATTTGAGGCGGCGGCCGTGGAGCTAAATCAAGCGGACGTCGCCATCTTTCAAAGTCCGGCTCAACGCGGAACTCGGATTGCCGTGCCATGGCTCTGTCTCGCGCGGCAAGGTGAGCTGGAGTGGCTCGATGATACCCACTTTCTAGAGCGCCCCTGGAGCCTGAAAGATTTTCTCAATCGAGAAAATCACTTACCCGACGCCGTGGAAGAAAAGCAGGCAGGCTACGGCGAAATCGATCTGACCGAGAAAGGAAAAGTCGACTGGAGTTTTGGGTCCGCACTGGCCGACGAACTGAAACTAATCGACGTCACCGAAAACTGGTCCGAAGCCCGATTGGTCGATTGGTTCGACCGCAATATACCTCACCCCGACCTCGTGGCGGAAGAAACTGGTGTCTACATCAATCACCTGCTCACTGGCTGGCTGGAGCAAGGTTGGACGCTGGGTCGCATGGTGAGGGAACGATACCCTTTGCGCGGACTAGTCGAAAAGCGGATCAATGCGTGTAGGCAAGAGGCCAAAGTCCAAGCCTTTCAGGAGGTACTTTTCGGGCAGATTTCCGGACCGATTCAAGTCAGTGCCGATCAAATATTTGTCTTCGATAACGACCGTTATCCGGCTCGTTGGGTCTGCGAACGCTCCGCTGAATTCAGCAAGCATTTCCACGAGCACGTAGGGGAGTTGACCGACAAAGGAGAAGAGTTCGCATGCGCACAGTTCATCGAACAGCTGTCTGACGTGGAGGTCTGGATCCGAAATCTCGAACGCCAACCCGATAAATCGTTCTGGCTGCCGACTGCGACGGACCGGTTCTACCCAGACTTCGTATGCAAACTCACTGATGGCAGAATTCTCGTGGTGGAATACAAAGGGAAACACCTGTTTTCGAACGATGATTCAAAAGAAAAGCGTCGACTGGGGGAGCTTTGGGCGGAGCGAAGCAACGGAACCTGTCTTTTCGTAATGCCAGACGGCCCTGATTTGGAAGCCATCCGCCAAGCCCTTTAGTTCCAGTCCCGGCTTTCCCCCGACCAATCCTGCTCCGGCATCTACCCCCCTCAGCCACTCCCTCCCTCTCCTGACTTCCCCGTCAACTACCCCAACGTCTGGCTAAAACTCCGTCGCCAAGGCGACAAATTCACCGGCCAATCGAGCTCGAACGGCCAAGACTGGCAACCTTTCAGCGAACTCCAGCACGCGTTCTCAACTCCGGGCTACCTCGGCCTCGCCGTCACCTCCCACCACCCCGCTCAAACGGTAAAAGCCACCTTCAGCCAACTCACTCTCACCCGCTAGCCACCTCACCGCCTCACCGCCCACAGTGCGTAGTCGGTCGACGAAGCCTTTGTTCTTCAGTTGCCCAGAGAGCTCCCACTTCATCACCCCGTCGGGGCACGACCTACGGTCGCACCATCTCCGCGCTCACGCGCTTCGTCGTGTCTAATCCAAATCAAGAAACTCTGCCTCTCCGCTCCTGCCCCTCAGTTTTAAAAATACCTCCGGTGCGTCAGTGCGTAGTCGGCAGACGAAGCCTTTCGTGTCCATTCGTGGTTAAAAAACCCCTGCCCCTCAACCTGGCCCGCCCAGCGAATACGTCCCAACGATTGACGGCAGGCCCCGCTAAGCGTCCCGTTCCGGCGTGAGTGTCTCTCTCCACCTTTTGCTGCCGCTAGCGAGCAGCTTCGGCTATGTCGCCGGTGTGCTGCTCCTCAAACGCAGCGCCGCCTTCGGCGTGGGCGTGTGGCGCACGACCTTTATCGCCAACCTGTTCCTCGCTATTTGCGTCGCTCCGTTCTGGCTGCTGGGTGGCAACGGCGGCGGCCTCATTTGGCAACCACTGGTCACCGCCTCCCTGTTCTTCGTTGGCCAAGTGGCGACTTTCATTGCCATCGATCGCGGCGACGTCTCGGTCGCCACTCCCGTGCTAGGAGCGAAGATCATCCTCGTCGCCTTGATTAGCGCCCTCCTGCTGCCCGATCCCACTCCCTTGAAATGGTGGATCGCCGCCGCCTTGAGCACCGCCGCGATCGTCCTGCTCAACCGGCGTCCCCCCGGCACCGCCGGCACCACCGCTAACCGAAACATCGGCGTCACCATCATCGCTGCCTTAGCCGCGGCTCTCGCCTTCGCCATCTGCGATGTGCATGTGCAAAAATGGGCTCCCGCTTGGGGGGTTGGTCATTTTCTTCCCATCATGTTTGGCACGGTCGGGGTGCTTTCCTTTTTTCTGATCCCCATTTTCCGCGAACCCCTCCGGAAAATAAAACGCCCGGCTTGGCCGTGGCTCATCGGCGGCTCCGTGTTACTCGGCCTCCAAGCCGCCGGCGTTGGTATCGCGATCGGCGCCTTCGGCGATGCCACTGCCGTCAACGTCGTCTACAGCTCCCGCGGACTCTGGTCGGTCCTCGCCGTCTGGTGGGTTGGCCACTGGTTCCACAACGACGAGCAAAACCTCGGTCCCGCCGTGCTCCGCCTCCGCCTCTGGGGTGCCGGACTCATGCTCCTAGCCATCGCCCTAGTCCTCATCTGAGACCCCCCCCCAAAAAAAAATCCTGCTTCTCCGACTCTGCCCTTCAGTTAAAAAAATCTCCCGGTGCGTCAGCCCCAAGTTGCGTAGTCGGTAGCCGAAGCCTTTCGTGTCCATTCGTGGTTAAAAACAAACCAGTTCCTTTTCACCCATGAGCGCCGAACAACTCACCGGCGTCCTCGAGCGCATCATCTTCTCCAACGAGGAGACCCACTTCACCATCGCCGAATTCCGCGCCGGCGACGATTCTGAGAAGGTCACTATCACCGGCGCTCTTCCCGGGGTGCAATGCGGTGAAACCCTGCACCTCGAAGGCACGTGGACCCGCCACAGCCAACACGGTCTGCAGTTCAAGATCGGCTCATTCCAGTCCACCCTCCCGTCTACCGTGTATGGGATCCGCAAATACCTCGGCAGCGGGCTCGTCCCCGGTATCGGCAAGGTCTACGCCAACAAGATCGTCGACGCCTTCGGCACCGACACCTTTCGCGTCCTCTCCGAGGAAAGCGGACGCCTCCGCACCGTTCCCGGTATCGGCAAAAAACGCGTCTCCTCCATCAAGGCCGCTTGGGACGACCAACGCGCCTTCCGCGAACTCTATATTTTCCTCCAAACCTACGGCGTCACGACTAGCCAGTGCGTGAAGCTCAACAACGCCTACGGCGCCCAGGCTCAGACCATTCTCACCACCGAGCCTTACCGTGTCGCCCGCGATATCGACGGCATCGGCTTCAAAACCGCTGACAAGATCGCCATCAACCTCGGTTTCGCCAACGACGCCCCTCCCCGGCTCGACGCCGGCCTCCTCTACGCGATGGAAACCCTCCAGGAAGAGGGCCATACCGCCATCCGCGAAGCCGATCTCATCGCTCACACCGCCGAGCTCCTCGACACCGCCAAGGATCACCTCGAAAACCGCATCGCGACCCTCCTCGAATCTCGTTACCTCATCCGCCACTGGCCTGACCAAACACCCGATCCGCTCCCCGGTTCCGGTTTTATCCAACTTCCCATTCTCGACCGCGCCGAATCCAAGATCGCCGCCGTGGTGCAACGCGTCACCGCCGTGCGTTCCGGCCTCCCTCCCATCAAAATCGAAGCCGCCGTCGATTGGGCTCAGCAAAAAGCCTCCATCGAATTCGCCGCCAAACAAGCCGACGCCATCCGCACCGCCCTCAGCGAAAAATTCAGCATCCTCACCGGTGGACCCGGAACGGGTAAGACCACGATTCTGCGTGCCCTCGTCGATATCCTGCGCGCCAAGAAAGTCCGCGTCCATCTCGCCGCCCCCACCGGCCGCGCCGCCCAACGCCTGGCCGAAACGACCGGCGGTTTCGCCTCGACCATTCACCGCCTCCTTAAATTCGATCCGTCCAAAGGACACTTCACCACCAACGAAGATCACCCCCTCGCCACCGACTTCCTCGTCGTCGACGAGGCCTCGATGCTCGATACCCGGCTTGCGTCCGCACTCCTCCAAGCCGTCCCCGCCGCCGCCCACCTCCTCCTCGTCGGCGACACCGATCAACTGCCCTCCGTCGGCGCCGGCAACATCCTGCAAGACCTCATCTCCACCCAACGCGTGGCCGTCACCCGCCTCGACATCATCCATCGGCAAAAAGGCCAAAGCGGCATCGTCACCACCGCCCACCGCATCAACAGCGGCGATCCCACCCTCCCGCCCACGCATCCCGAGATGGTGACCATCCCCGTGTGGAGTGATCTCAATTTCATCCCCGCTTCCGATCAGGAAGACTGCGTGCGCAAAGTCCTCGAGCTCTGCCGCGACGTCATCCCCCGCACGCACAAATGGGTCAAACCGCGTGAAGACATCCAAGTCCTCGCCCCCATGCACCGCGGCACCGCCGGCGTCAGTAATTTCAACCTCCGTTTGCAAGATGCCCTTAACCCGGGCCGCCAAGGTATCAAGTTCGGCAGCACCGAGTTTCGCCCCGGCGACAAGATCATCCAACTGCGCAACAACTACGACAAATCGCTCTTCAACGGCGACATCGGCACCGTCGTCTCCACCGACGGTGTCGCCGGCACCCTCGACGCTCAGTTCGACTCCGATCGCCACACTTTCGAACGCGGCGAATTCGGCGACCTCGCTCTCGCCTACGCCATCAGCATCCATAAGTCACAAGGATCTGAATACCCTGTCGTCGTCGTCCCGCTCATGAAAGCGCACTTCATGATGCTGCAACGCAACCTCCTCTACACCGCCATTACCCGCGGAAAGAAAAAAGTCTACATCGTCGGAGAACCCGCCGCCTACGGCATGGCCGTTCGCAACCACGAAGCCAAAGTCCGCAGCACCCACCTCAAACAAAAAATCGCCGCGACCAACTAGATCTGACGAAGCCAACCGGAGATCAGTCCACCCGTTTCATATCCAATGCGTAGGAGCCTGCTTGCAGGCGATCCCGCTGCCTCTCCGACCTGGGACCGCCGAGATCCAGCTCGGCCCCATCCTTCCGGCACCTGCAGAGACTGCCCCGTCAGACTAGCATTCCCGACAAACGGAACTGACAAATTCAATGTCCCAACCTCCGAACTCATCGCGTGCAAGCACGCTCCTACACCAAGCCAAAGCAAGCTTCGGGGTATTAGACCCAAGAGAATAAACTCTGCTCAGTGAACTCTGTGCAAACCTCTGTGCTCTCTGTGACTCACTCCGACTGCGTAAATTTGGATGAATCGTAGGTCACTCATTCAGAACACCTCCTCTTTTACTCACCCGTCCGCCGCCCAAACATGTGAGCCATTCAGCAACTCTCGATAATGAGTTTTCATTCGTCGAGTCAGCTCGGCCAACTTGTCGGTATGCGAAGCGGCGAGGTCATTACTCTCGCTGATGTCCTCAGTCACATTGAATAACTGAAAACCAGATAGCGTTGCCCCCTTGATCTGGGACTCATTACTTCGGTCAATGGTGCGAGTTTTCGGAATATTGAGCCGAGCCAAAAGCTTCCAGTCGCCATCGCGCATCGCGATCTGGCGTTCATTGAGCGCCGCGTAGTAAGCCCACAACAAGGGCTTATTGCGCTCAATGAGTTCGTCCCGAAGGGCGGGCAGAAAACTGGTTCCGTCCAATCTCAAGTCAGCCGGCGGCGTGGATCCAGCCAGCTCGCAAAAAGTGGGCAGAAAATCCAAAGACGAGACCGGCTGCTTCACGACTTGCCCCGCTGCAATCTGAGCCGGCCAACGCATGATTCCCGCCACTCGAAATCCCGCATCGGTCGTCCAGAGTTTCATGCCGCGCAGCGGGTCTGCCGTGCCAAACGATCGCTGCGACCTGGGGTAGCGCAGGAGCGTCTCAGGTCCGTTGTCCGAGGTGAATATGACCAAAGTGTTCTCATCGACGCCCTGGGCCTTGAGCCCCGCCATGAGTTTGCCCACCGCCGCATCGACGTTGGCGACATTCGCAAAATACTGCGCCTCATCCTCGCTGCGCGCGACCGTCCGGTAGCGGTCCACTAGGTCCGGCGGCGAGGCCACCGGTTCGTGCGGCTCGTGAAATGCCAGATACATGAAGAAGGGTTGCTGCGGGTTCTCCGCCTGTTGCCCGTCGAGCCAAGTCAGCGCTTCGTCCACCACGATCTGACAACTGAATCCCTCCAGGGGGCCAACCGGCTTCCCGTTGCGGACAAAGTTCTGCGGATTAGCATGCGAGGGACTGGCGTTATTTTGGGTGCCAAACCAGTGATCAAAACCCGCATCGTTCGGTTGCGGTTGATCGGGCGAATTGAACTTCCCGTTGCAGTGCCATTTGCCGGACATGCAGGTGGCGTAGTCCGACTGCTGCAGGAGTTGCGCGAGGGTGACTTCAGAAGATCGCAGGTGAACATCTTTTCCAGGAGGAATCCAGTCGTAGACGCCAGCGCGGTTGGGACTGCGCCCCGTCATGAGTCCCACCCGCGAGGGCGAACAAACCGGGGCGGCAGCATAGAAGTCGGTAAATCGAATCCCGTCCTCAGCCAGCCGGTTGAGGTGAGGTGTCTTAATGTGTGGGTGCCCGTAGCACTCCAAATCGCCATACCCCAGGTCATCGCATAAAATGACGACGATATTGGGCCGACTGTCTGCTCTCAGTTGAACGCCGATCAGGGAGATAAGTGAGATCGCTAGGACAACTATAATAGGCCGAGATGGTTTCATTTGCGGGCATTTTTCAGACGAGCCATCGCCGAAGTCAACCGGCAGGCCCTAGCTCGCGTTCGACCGTGATGACTTCACCACCCTCCTTTCCCTCCTCGTCGCGCGACCCGCAACCAACTACCGCGTCCAAAGCATCGCAGCCCGATAACCATCGCCAAGAATTTGTAGTTCTGTAATTTTCCCTCCATGCGGGATACTAAAGAATCTATCGTCACGCGGTGCAGTAACGACCTCCGACCAAATCAGACAGGAGTGCGTTGATGGCCGACCACCTTTCGCCGCACCGTTCCACCCTCCCCGACAGCACTCCTGACCTTTCCCTACGGGTCGGATGCAATCTTGCCTACGATGCCACCGGCCCGGCCACGATTTTGCTCAGCGTGATGCCAGATCGCGTCAGTGCCCACACCGTATTACAGCAATCACTGACCGTCGGTGAAAATCTGCCCGCTCCCGAGATCATCGATAGTCACGGCAATACGGTCTGTCGGGTGCGCCTTTCTCCGGGCACCAATTGGATTCGCCATGACGCTATCATCTCAATCCCCGCCCGCGCCGACAACGCTCACTTACCCCAAGTGGAAGCCGAGCAAACCGAGGACCTACCCGACGCCGTGCTGCGCTATGTCCTACCCAGCCGCTACTGTGATTCCGATCGGCTAGCTAATTTTGCGTGGGAAAAGTTTGGTCACATCGAACACGGGCTCGTTCGCGTCGACGCCATCAGTCGTTGGGTCCACGAAAATATTGAATACCGCTACATGTCGGGCCGCCCCGACCTCACCGCCGGCGACGTGTTGCAACGAGGCTACGGCGTATGCCGCGATTTCGCCCATCTGGTCGTGGCTCTGAATCGCACGTTCAACCTACCCGCGCGCTACGTGACCGGTCACATGCCTGACATCGGATTCCGTGACCCAGATCATCACATGGATTTCCACGCCTACGCAGAAGTTTATGTCGGGGGCCATTGGTTCATCTCGGATGCCCGCTTTCACGTTCCCCGCATCGGCCGGGTGCATATCGCCCGCGGCCAAGATGCGATCGACGGAGCGTTTTCGACTATCTTTGGCGGAGCCAGCCTGAGTCATTTCGAAGCCTATGCCTATCAGATCGCCCGAGGCACCGTGTCAGTCGGCGACCCTCTCGATTTCTCCGTGCGCCTCGACAATCGCACCGATATTATCGTGGGCTAGATCGAGGGCTTTAGTGCAATTGCGGCATGCCCTAGGGGTTTATTAGCCTCGCCAAGTAATCCGCCGGAGACAGCACCGTGAGAGCCCGCGTCACGGGGAAATCCTTTACGTTGCGAGTCAGCAGATGAGTCGCTCCCCCCGCCCTCGCCACCTCCCACTGTAAGCCATCTTCAAAGTCAGGTTGCCCCCGCTTTAGTGCTGCATCCACTTCACTCTGCCCCATCGGAGCCACTACCAAAATTTTCGTCAAATTTCGAAAGAAACCAACTTGGCTTTTACCCGTCAGTTTTTTCATGACGTAAGCCATATTGGAGAGTGAAAGCGCCGAAAGCGCTCCCTCCGTGTTCCCACTCGAAATACGTCCCACGACCTCGACCGAATCGAGGTAATGCGGCGAACGACGTGCCCCCACTTCAACGAGCACGTTGGTATCCAGAAAAAGCTTATCCATGTTTTGCCAGAATCGACGCCGAACGATCGTCAAAAGCTTCCACCCCTTCCATCGCGCCGGTGATATCTCTCAACTTGGGGTGCGCTGACAACAACCGGGCCTCGCGTCCTTCATCTTCGGAAAGGCGTGTAATACACGCGGCGAATAATGCCGAAACACTTGTGCTCCGCTGCCGCGCCTTCCGCTTAGCTGCCCAGATTACTTCCTCCGGCAGTAGTAGAGTCAATTTCGATTTCATACGTATGATCTAGCAGTTTCATACGTATTGCCAATTGCACTAAAGCCCGGCCAGATCGCCAGAGAAGAACGCGGAGCTCGACAGCCTATCCAGTTCGCCCGCGCAGATACCCTGCACTGAGCCCCAAACCTCCTGCCCAAAGCGCGAGCCCGGCCACCGCCGGCAAAATGTGACGCCAGTCGGTATAACCAACCCACCAGTGCATGCCCAATGTCGCAGCGTAGGCGGGTAACCCGAGTCCCATTACCGCCCACCACAGCCAATTGGCTCCTCTCTGGTGACACCATAAAACCGGCAACAGCATACCCATACCCGAGGCCCACAACATACCGCCCAAAGTTGCCCGGTCGTGCGCCACCACCGACACGACCCGATCACCCAACTCTTGGACTTGATCCGCCGTCATGCAGAGAAACGCCAAATCCTCGCTCACGAAAACCCGCGTCATCCCGATGCCCAAAATCACGCAACCCGCCAACAGCAGTGCGACCGCGTGCAACACCCAACAAAATTGGCCCCACTGCGCGCGACGCCAATCCGCATCCTCATCGTCAGCCCGCGCCGTCGCCCCAGACAGTTGATCGCTTGAGGAGCCCACCATAATTTGAACCGTGATTTGAAATAATATGGCTGCAACAAACGCGTGCAAAGTATCGAAATAGCCAAACCCAAGAAATGAAAAGAAGCTCGCAAACCCGGCCAGTGCAGACGCCACCACCGCTGTCTTTGCGCCATCAACTCCGGCTCGGATTCCCCCCCCCGCGAGCACCGCGTAAAGCCACCCCAAACCCAGCATCACCCCCGCCAGCGTCCCTCGATCGTGCGCCATGAAGGCAATGCAACTTCGGGACATTGCGCTGCATCACTTCTGCCGTGAACCCCAAAAACTGTTCGTCGTAGGGCAACAAAACTCGGGTAAAAGACAACCCGAGTGCCAACGCTCCTCCCCCCGTCAGCGCGACCCCCAATGCCAGCGCCCAAAACCAAGACTGCCGAAACAAAGCATTTTTCTCTTCGACCACCAACGGCTCCGCGTTCTCTCGGCGATTCAACAGCGCCGCGTTGCCGCGCTTCACCAGCCCGGGTCCATTAAAAATGAGTCCCGCATCAATCAGCACAAGACTCGCTCCTGCCTCCACCAACTCTACCGCCTCAGACGGCTCCCCCACCCCGCCCGATACGATCACCACTCCGTTTTCACCCAATCGTTTTCGCCAACTCCGAATCCGTTCCGGCAACTCCTTCGGCAACGCAACGGGCACCCGCCAACCACCATGCTCCAACCGTTCGCCCACCTGCAAAACCACCCCGCCCGTTTCGGCGACACTCTCGAAAATCGAACTATCCCAACTCACCACCGGGAATGCTTCGCCCGTCGGCAACATCACCACTGCTTCACCCGGTTCATCTTCACGTCGCGTGAGAAATACTCCCCCATTTTCATCGCGATTCTTCAGCTCCGTCGCGACCAACGGACCATCACAAAGACATCGATCTTGACCACGCCGAACCAACCGTATTCCGGCCTCCCGACGTTCCATACATCCAACCCCAAAACGTTGTAACGCCCGCGTGGCTCGACATTCCGGATCCACCCTCCAGCCCAACCCAATCGGGGATCGAAACGAAACCCCGCGCACCCGCACCGCCAGACGGTCGTCCACATGCATGTGCCCCATCAAATCGATCAAACCACGACCCAGCGGATTAGAACCCAGTCCGCCCATCAAACCCAGTGACACCCGTCGCGCCACTTCGTCTGGCAGAGCGAAGAGCACCCGTTGAACAACTGTTCGATAAAACCAATCCGGCACGTCAGAACAACTGTGACCCATAAACACCCCACCGCCAAGCCGTGACTCTTTGCGTCCCTCCAAATTCGCCGCGTCGAACTGCTAAAAAATTACAGAACTCTCGGAGAAAGACGAAGACACCAAACGTGTTCATCAAAAAACTCGTGGAACGACGGGTCATCAAGTGGCTGTCTAATGCCGCTTATGCTCCGGTTTCAGTCGGAACCTTTGTGGAAGGGCGTCGACCAATGACAGTGGTCGAGTATCAAGGAACAACCCGCCGAGTTGTTCCTACCGCTAACGTCCCTACGCTTCGATATCAGTCTTTTGAGTATGATCAACACGGTGACTTCCTCCCGCTCTACGAGTTAGGCTACGAACCTCTCTTTTTCCATATATTCGAAGAGGAAGGTCTGCATCCTCGAATTCGGGATGCCATGAAGAAAACGTGGGTTCCTTGGCCCTCTGAGGCGCTGCTCGCACCGGATGAACTTATTTCTATGCGCAAACTGGTATGGCCGCCAAAAGGCTCATGACTTTGCCCTGGTGAGTTACATGGGAGCAGGGGATCGGGCAGACTTACGAAACGATGCCGTCACCAAAGTTCTGCTCGAATCCCAATTGGGCGCCGAGCGTGCAGGCCTTGTGCTGGAAAGAGCATCGAAGTCTTCGGAGTCATTCAGCCAACACTACATTGGCAACGTAGAGATTCCATCGCCGGGTCGCCCAATAAATCAACACCTGCAGAAACAACTGATTCAGCCTGTCCGCCGACTCGAAGCCATCGCCCCCGAAATTTCGCAATGGTCGATTAATCAGAGTCAATTCTACGCAAACTTACAATTTCTGGGCCAAGCGACGCAAATGAGGCCGGCGGTGGACCAATTGGTGGAAGAGGCCCGCCGCACCCCACCTACAAGAGCGCAGCAACTTCATCTCGCGATCCTCGAGGGGGACCAGACGAACATCAGTGCCGCCCTCGAATCCCTCCAAAAGAGTGACCGTAAAATGAAACAAACCGCGAATGCCCAAGCCCAAGGTGCCTTAGCGTTGGGGCAATGGCAGCAGGCGACGGAAGCCTTTGCGGACGGAGCCCAACAAGCGTCCACTCAGGAGTCCCAATTTGAACACGCTCACTACGCCACCCTGTACGCGCACATCTGCAACCAACTCGGCGGCAGCACCCAACCAACTGATCTGGAAGCAGAATTCACGCCGCTTGATAGCTTCGTGTGAGTGAATCAGCTACGACTGGCTCTCATCGGCGACTTAGAGAGTGAAACACTCCTCGAACTCGCGCAGGTCGATTCGGATTTCGAAACCGCAGGAAGATTGTGTGAAGCCTACCCTATGGTGGCATTCAGCCCTGACCAAACTGCAGCAGGAAGAAATTCCAGTTTACGAGCCTGCTTAGATACCGGACGAGTCGACTTCATCGAATATCAAATGGCCCAACATCTCCTGCGTCAAACGCCGCTTCATCGCGTCAGAAACTCACGTTAATTCCCGACTTTCACCACCCCAAGCGTATCAAGAAGCACCTTCACGCTTCGTAGTCCTTGAAGTCATCGAACGGCGCGGTGAAGTCATCCGCGAGCGATTTTACCAAATCCCGCTCACCGCCAAACACGCGACGGGGGGATCGTCCTGCAATCACCGCCCGCAGCTCGGCTACCGGTTTCCCGCGCCGCGAAATCTGAATCACTTCTCCCTGCTGCACCCGATCCAACAAGGTAGACCACTTGGTTTTCGCCTCAGTAATTCCAACGGTCATGCGTCAAATGATAACTCATTGAGTAAGCTTTTCAATCCATCGCCTGCCACAACGGGCTTGGATTGAATCAGGTAGACCTAACCTACGAATAGACGAGACTAGTCTACCTTCAAAATCCTATCCATAAGCCCGCTCCACTCGTGCGACGCGCACCGTGAAGTCTTCATACCAGCGTGTCTTTCCTTTGGCCTGGGCTTCGCGATGTTCGGATTCACTTTTCCATGCTTGGATGGACGTCTCATCACGCCAATAGCTCACCGTGATGCCCACCCCACTAGGACCACGCGCCGACTCGATGCCTAAGAACCCGGGCTGTTGCGCCGCCAGCTCTTCCATCCGCTGCGCCATCTCCGCATAGCCCGTGGGATCAAGACTCATTTTGGAGGTAAAGATGACGGCATAATACGGCACCTCTTTCAGTCTCATGGGTTTAGGTTTTCGCTTCATTGATGACTCCCTCGGTTGAGCACTAACATAGAATCGGCGCCCGCAAAAAATTCGTAGTTCACGCGGACAATCTTCGCCGCGATGCCTTCATGTGCGAGTTCACCTATCAGTCGATCCAAATGTTCATACGGTTTTCCATCCGCCCCACACCCCGGGTGAATTCTCACCTCATAGCGCGCTACGCGCATCAATTCCCGACACGCCGCTAGATGAAATGCATAGTCAAACTGAGCCGCATAGATGAACAGCAGATGCGCACAGAGCACCACGTGAAAGGTGCGATCGAAAAACGGCAACTGCGGCAGCGCTGCTCCAAAATAGCGCCCATGCACAAAGTGCGCCTCATAGTCCTCCAAAAACCGTCGCGCCGCCGACCTCCGATCCCGCTCTGCCGCCGTGACGGAACTAAAACTTTTCATCCGAAAACGCCCCCGATTCTTCCGCATCCGCATGCCTTTGAACACACGATTATAGTCCAACTGCACCTGAGTTTCCAGCGTCTCAAGACGACTGCCATACAGCGGATCCACCGCCACCGCATCGATCCCTACCCGACATGCTTCCGCCGTAAACGAGGCCGGCCCGCCCGCGACATCCAACACCGCTTTACCTTTGAGATAAGCAAGATCAAGCTCGAAGAATTCAACATACTCCGCGAGCGATCGCCCGAAGAATGCCACGGAGGACAGTTCAAAAATAGGCGTGTCCAGCGGGGGCACCGGGCTGGAAGAAATAGGCGTGAGGGATTCAGATAAAGCAGCAGACATAACAATAGAGATTCGGGGAGGAACGGAAACCGGGAGAATTTTGCGCAACAAAAAACCCGACTCAGAATGGAGTCGGGCTCAGCAGATTTGGGTGGGTGCGTATTTGCTGCACCAGTGCGCTCGTTGCGCATCACCATCGCCAAGCCGATCCACGCCACCACGCAAGACCAGCCATCGTTTTCACGAGGGCTTTAACTGCGGCGACATTGATCGCGGAAGCGATCACTACCCCACCCGTGCCCGCCCCGACCCTACAGCTCAAGCCCACCCCACCCTCCTCCGACATCACGTTCTCTGCCTCTCGGCAAAAAATACAATCCCGTGCGTCAGCTCAGTGCGTAGTCGGTAGACGAAGCCTTTAGTGTCCATTCGTGGTTAAAACAAACCAGTCCAACGGGCCTACGAATCTCTCAAAATTATCGCTGGCGTCGCGGCCTAATCCCCCGACGCCCCCAGAGCAATGCCTCGACTAGCGAGCACAACGCAAAATTGAGCGAAAGAATCCTACTTTGATCGGACCGCGTGTTTTCGTTCCCGCTGTCACGAGCGCCTTTGGTGGAGGCAGGACCTTTCCTCGACGCTTCAATTCGTGACCAGAAACTTGCGCATCCAAATCCTTCAAGCGCTCCGTCCGCTCCTTCAGCTTCTTATCGAGATCTTTCAGCACCATGCGCTCATCCCGAAATGCCGCCCGCTCCGATGCCAATAGCTTCGCCGCGCGATTATAGCCCTCCCAAGCCTGGGCCAGATCAATCGCCGTGCCCGGTAACTTGGTGTGATCCACCTCCAGTTCCTTATCAATTTTCTCCTGTTTTCCTCGGAGGGTCTGTTCGAAAACCCGTAAATTCTCTTCCCTCACCTCGAGCTCACTCAACGTGAGCTCCCACTGGATTCGCTCCGCTTTCAATTCGCTATTCTCTCGGTGCATCGCTCCCCGCTCCTGCGCCATCTGCCGGGCTTTTTTATCCATGGCTTGTTGCGCCGCGACCACTTGCTCTCGTTCAATTTCCAACTCCCTCGTTTGCTGCTCAACTAGCGTCGACGGTTGATCCGTTTTCTCTGCGCGCACAAGCCCAGCATACTCAGGGTCAAGTTGGGCCAGCGTCGCTTCTGCTGCCGTCAACTGATCTGCAGAGGGTTCGTCAGTGCTATTTTCCGCTAGGAGAGCTTTCACACGCCTGACCATCGGAACCAAATCAGTTCCACCCAGCATCACATCGGTCAACCCATTGCGAATTCCTTGCACCACGAGGGCAAGCTCGACCACGCGCAACACCATCATCACCGGCACATCCGGCTTCCGTCGTCGCAACTTTCCGGCAAACTCAAAGCTCTTTTCCGATTCCGCCCTTTCGGCAATCAGCACCAGCTGAACCGGCCCCGAATCAAATACTGCCAGGGCATCTTCCAGCGCGGAAACCACGATCCCATCGATCCCGACTTCGCCCAATGCTTGCAACCAGGCCTGTCCCGTTAGCACCTCAGGGTGCACCACTAATATTCGTTGGGTAGTATTCATGCGATTTGGTGAGAAGTTGGCGCAACCCTACCCAGCGCGTCGGCCCACACCACCAGAATCATACGTGTAAATACCTATTTACCGGGCATTTACGTTAACGATTTTTTAACAAATCCCTCACGCGTGAAAAACGACCATCGATTCGCCCCGCGCTCCGTTCGCTCACCTAAGCGCGAAAAATGACATCTTCTCGGTTGAACATCTTCACACACAACCACAACGCGATCGCCGCGTAAACGCCCGACGAGGTGAAGATCAGTGCAATGTATTCCCAGTTCCAAACGCCCGAAAGCATCTCCTTGCAAACCAAGCTCAGGTTTAAGATCGGGACGAAGACGGTCGACAGATTAAGATCAATTCCTGGCAGCATTCCCAGCATCGCTGGCACAATGATGATGATCATCCCCGGAGACACATAGCTCTGCGCTTCTTTGAAGCTCTTCGCAAACAGGGAAACCGTGAGCAGCAGCGCGGAGAATAATACCGCCACGGGTAAGATCATGGCGAACACGCCCACCAAACCCATTGGATCAATCAACACCGCTCCAGCCCCACTTCCTCCGGCTCCGGCAGCCCCTCCGGCGCCTGCAGCACTGCCACCCAAAACCTTGGCCGCTACCATCGCACTAATCCCGAGCGTCGTGAGCGAAAGTATCATCGTCGCAACCGACGCCGTAAAAGTCATCAAGAACTTACCCATCACAATGTTCACGCGATCCAACGGACTGCACAGCAATGTCTCCATGGTGCCTCGCTCTTTTTCGCCTGCCGTCAAATCCATCGCAGGATACATCGCCCCCGTGAAACAGAGAATCACGATGATGTAGGGCACGAACCCGCCGATCGCATTGCCACCCACTTTCTCCGGCGGCGCCACGTTTTCACTCACCACCACAAAGGGCTTGGCCAACGACAGGGGCAGGCCCCGCTCTTTAAAAGCCACCTCAACCAGATCAGCCCGATAATCAACCAGAAACCCACTGACCTGCCCTCGCCCCATGCTCGACTTCATCTCTCCTTGATAGTGGTAGATCTTCACATCCGGCACTTCACCCGCGGCGAGCGTCGCCTCAAATCCCGCGGGGATATCGACGGCCACCCGGATCTCCTTGTTGGATATCTTATCCTTAAAATCTTCCGTGGTTTCGACCACGCGGAAATCCTCGTTAGATTTGAATGCCTCGACTAATTTCGGCGAATCCTCTCCGCCCAAAATCATCATGGAGGACGTTTCATTCTTCGCCTTAGTGATGACTTTCGTCATCACAAATCCAGCGCCAAACATTAGAATCGGGATCACCAGCGTGGGGATCACGATCGTTGTGATCAGCGTCCGCTTATCCCGCAGCGAGTCTTTGAGCTCTTTAAAGTAGACTGTGCAAATAGCATTCCAGTTCATCATCGTCGTTCTTCCGGGTTAAGCTTGTTTCTCTGCCGCTGCGAGCAGCGCGGCTTCGCCGCCCACTGCCTTCACAAAAATCTCTTCCATATCGGTCTCCCCATAGCGCTCGCTCAACTGGCTCAAGGTGCCTTCGGCGACCAGTTTGCCATCATGGATAATCCCGATCTTATCACAGAGTTTCTCAATCTCACTCATCACATGCGAGGAGTAGATCACCGTTTTACCCCGATCGCGGCAGTCCCGCACAAACCGCACGATCGCCCGGGCCGTCATCACGTCGAGACCCAATGTCGGTTCATCAAAAATCATCACCTCTGGATCATGCACCACCGTGCGGGCGATTGAGGTCTTCTGCTTCATCCCCGTAGAAAACTTGTCGCAGCGCCGATCCAGAAAATCATGCATGTCCAATTCATCGGCCAGCTGCTTCAGCCGGGCTTTGATCTGCCCATCGGGCATCCCATTGAGTTGGCCGAAATACGTCACCATTTCCCGCGCCGTCAGTCGACCATAGAGCGCCGTGCTTGCGGCCAGGAACCCCACCTGCGCGCGCACTTTCGACCCCGCGCTGACTACATCGTGCCCCGCGACCACCGCCGAGCCTTCGGTCGGCTTGAGCAGCGTCGCCAAGATTCGCAGCGTCGTCGTCTTGCCCGCGCCATTCGCCCCCAGCAAACCATATATTTTGCCCGGCTCACACCGAAAGGAAACGTCGTCGACTGCCCGCACGACCCCGCGCTTCTTGTCTTTAAACGTCTTGGTTAGATTATTCGCTTCGATCATTTTAAAATTGCTTTAGTTTCGACTTATGAATCCTGCCGGCGCTGCCCCATGACCAGCGCCATCCCGGCCCCAATCGCGATACCGACCCCTGGATTAATCGCTTCCGTCATCGCCCATCCCACCCCTACTCCGCTCAAAATCGCGGCCGGTAATCGATGCCGACAAACCAGTGTAATTGCGTTTTTCATCAACTATTTCTTGTAGATTTGGGATGTATTCCGTTGGTAAAAATCACTTCACAATCAAAGACTCATCCGTTCGCGAAACGCCTGCGCCTGACGTCGACTTAGTTCTACTTTTGCTCCACCCTTGAGCTCAACTAAAAGTCCCCCACTGAACCACGGTTCGATCTTTTCGATCCACTGCAAATTGATCATCTGCCGACGATTCGCGCGGAAAAAGATCTTCGTATCCAAACGTGCTTCCATCGCATTCAACGAGCGAAACAACTGCGGCTGCGCATCATCAAAATGCACGCGCGTGTAGTTGCCTTCACTCTCCAATAATCGGATCCGCTTCACTTCCACAAACCAGCAACGATCGCCTTCCCGCACGAAAACCTTGTCCTCCGCACTCAGCACCTCCGGTCGTTCCGCGACCGAAACGGGTTGGCCGTCACGCTCCCGCAGACGCTCCAACGCCGCGGACAATCGTCCCGGATCCACTGGTTTCATCAGGTAATCCAGCGCATTCAACTCAAACGCCTTCACGGCAAACTCGTCATAGGCCGTGGTAAAAATGACCTGTGGCATCGGAGGCTCCAATGACTCCAAAAACTCCAGTCCCGTTTCACCGGGCATCTGCACGTCGAGAAATAAGACTTCAGGATTCAACTCCGCCATCTTTGCCCGCGCCTGCTCCGCGTTGTTCGCTTCGCCCACCACCTCGATTCCATCACAGTCGGCCAACAGTCGCTTCAGTTCAGATCGAGCCAATCGCTCGTCATCAATAATGAGTGCTTTCATACGGAAACAGCGTTAAATTTCGGGGACGGATCCATTCCATTATCAGAGGCGCCAATCGTGAGATCGATCGGCTGTGGCACCCGCACTTTTGCGCACACTTCGCTCGGCGAAATCTGCACCAGCTCCAACGTCGCGCTTTCACCGAATAGGAGCTGCAATCGATCTAGGGCGTTACGCAACCCAACCCGGGTCGACGGCTGATCCGCCATGGCTCTTGTAGCGGGTTTATTAATACTTTCAATGCTACCGGGATTCCGCACTTCGATCGTGAGGTCCTTGCCTTCCATTCTCGCCACAATCGCAATCTCCCCGCCGTCGACCCGGGGTGCGATGCCATACTTGACCGCATTCTCGACGAGAGTCTGCAACAGCATCGGTGGCACCGCCCGCCGCAGCGTGTCCGGTGCCACGTCCAACCGCAGTCGCAGTCGCTCTTCATGGCGCACCTGCTCTAGGGCCAAATAATCGTTCACCACCGTCAGTTCATCTTCAAACGAGACCGTCTGCTTACTTCCCGACTGCAAAGAATAGCGCAACATATTGGCCAATTGCGTCACGGCCTGCCGCGCTCGGGTCGGGTCCTCGTCGATCAGCGCCCGCACACTGTTCAGCGAGTTGAAAATAAAGTGCGGATTAATCTGCGATTTCAGCGCTCGCAACTCCGCATCCTTGACCACCGCAGTCAGCCGCAACCGCTCGATTTCCGAAACATTGAACCGGTTGAAAACATGGTAAATGAAGTAGAACGACAACCACCCCCCATAAACGAGCGCCCCGTTGATCACGCTCATCGCCATTATCGTGAAGGGATTGATCTCACCCGGCCAAGGATCTCGCAAAACCCCGTAATACCATCCGGCGCTGACAATCGACCAGATCAGAGACATCATAAATGCGATCCCGATTGCCCGGGGCACCAGCCGTAACCACCCCATTTCCTTCAGCCCCCACCTGCTGATGTATATCCGCGAGTAGTGCGCGATCAGCATCCCCATCGTCATGATTGACACCACTTTCAGATCATCCGCGAAATCAACCGGCTGGCCCTTGCCACTGCTGATGAGATGCGCGAAGAAAAGTTGCACGATCAGGAAGCCCCCCCACCCAAGGGACTGACAAATCACGTAAAGTCGCTCCTTCGCTTTGGTGCGTTTTGCGCCCGTTAAGGGGTCTTGAAATGGCGGGGATGATTCGGGCACAGCTCCACCCTACACTAGAATCTCCCCCTCAGCGCAAACTTTGGACAAACGGCAACTCCCCTAGGACGAGCGGAGCCCGAGTCTTGTCACCGCGTCCCATCACCTCCACCGTTCTCACATGAAACCCCCGCCCCAAGTCGTCGTCGTCGGCAGTTACGTAATCGATCTCGCTTTCCGGTGCGCCGAATTCCCCAAGCCCGGAGAAACCCTCGCCGGCACCTCCCTTACGGGCCCCGGTGGCAAAGGCTCCAATCAAGCGATCGCTGCCGGTCGAGCGGGCGCTCCCACCCTCTACGTCGGTGCCATCGGCCATGATGCCTTCGGTCGCGACGCCAAAGCCTTCTACAAATCCGAGGGCATCAGCGCCAAATGGGCCGTCAAACCCACCACCCCCACCGGCTCCGCTGCCATCCTCGTCAACGACGCCGGCCAGAACGAGATCATCGTCGTCCTCGCCGCCAACAACCGCCTCTCCAAAGCCGACCTGCCGCTCAAGGCCATCAGAAACGCCCGCATCGTTATCACCCAACTCGAGGCCAACCTCACCGCCTGCACCCACGCCCTCAAACTCGGTCGCGAAGCAGGCGCCCTCACCATTCTCAATCCCGCCCCTTTCCGGCCGGAGTTTAAACCCGCGATGCTCAAGCACGTCGACATCATCATCCCCAACGAAACCGAGTTCGTTGATCTCACCAATCGGCTCGATAAATCTGGCGGCAAACCCCTCACCGAGGCCGCGCTCCTTAAGCTCCCCCCCCCGAAACTCCACTCGCTCTGCGCGGCCATTGGCGTGCCCATCGTCATCATCACGCTCGGCCGACGCGGCGTCTTCATCTCTCGCACCGATGGCTACCTCGAAGTCCCCGCCTTTAAGGTCAAAGCGGTCGACACCACCGGCGCCGGTGACGCCTTCGTCGGCGGCTTTGCCGCCGGCCTCATCGCTCACGAAGGCGACCTCGCGGCGGCCGCCCAACACGGCTGCGCCGTTGCCGCCCTCTCCGTCACCAAACCCGGCACCGCTCCCTCGATGCCCACCCAAGCTGCCATCGCTCGATTCCTTAAGAAAAACACGTGAAAAAACTAAAACACTGGGCCGTATTCCTCATTCTGGGACTGATCTGCAACGGCGTCGGCATTCTGCTGCATCGCCAAGGCGAAGAGCGTATCGCTATCGCCATCGTCATTCTCGGCATCGTCAACGTCGCCACTTCGCTTTGGCTCCATCATCAGTCGACCAAAGAAAGTAACTGATCGATCAACCACTCGGCGGGCGGCCGCGCCTCACCCCAGCCCGGACCGGTTCAATGCCACTGTCAGATTGACCCGCTCACTTTTTGGTGAGGGCATATCCAGATGCAGCAATTGAGCGCATTCACCCGCACCGTTTTTTTCGGCTGCACCCTTGTCTCATCAACTTTTCTGGTAGCCGAGGCTCCCTTCAACTTCGCCACCGGCGCCGGACATCTCCCGCGCACCATCATCCCGAGTCACTACACGCTTAGCCTCGAACTCGATCTCCCCGCCCGCACTTTCTCGGGTCACGTTCGCACCGAGTTCACCGTGCGCGAAACGGTTGATGCAATCGTCATGAACGCGGCCGCGCTTGAGATACATTCCGCCACGCTCCATCTGGACGAAACCTCCACCGCCATCCCTCTCGAAGCGACCCTGGACCCAGAATCTCAACAACTTTCTTTGCCCCTCGACCCCCCCCTCGCCCCGGGAGACTACGCCATCGAAATCGCCTACCGAGACGTTATCAACTCCAACCCCGAGGGCTTCTTCTACGACCGCTACACCACGGCCACCGGTCCCCGTGAATTGTTCGGCACCCAGTTCGAGGTCCCCGATGCCCGCCGCGTCCTTCCCTGTTGGGATGAACCCGCCTTCAAAGCCACCTTCGACTCCACCCTCATCGTCCCCGCGCCCTACGTCGTCTCGTCCAACATGCCTGCGATTCGCGAAACTCCACTCGATGGCGATCGCAAAGCCGTGACCTTCGATCGCACCCCGCGCATGTCGACCTACCTGCTCGCCTTCTTCGGCGGGGAATTTGAGATTCTCGAAACCACCCATCGGGGCACCCGTCTCCGCATCCTCACCGCCGAAGGCAAGCGCGAGCAGGGTGCCTACGCCCTCGAAGTCACCAAACAGGTGCTCGATTATTTCACCGATTATTTCGGCGTCGCCTACCCCTTGCCTCAGCTCGATCAAGTCGCGATCCCCAACGCGTTTTCAAACTTCGGAGCCATGGAAAACTGGGGCGCCATCGCCTACGTCGAACCGCTCCTCCTGTTCGATCCGGCCAGCAGTTCCCCAGACACCAAAGAAGAAATCTTCGAGGTGATCGCGCACGAGATTGCTCACCAGTGGTTCGGTAATCTCGTGACCATGGGCTGGTGGGACAACCTCTGGCTGAATGAAGGTTTCGCCTCGTGGATGGGCACCAAGGCGACCCACGATCTCAATCCCGATTGGGATATCTGGCTCCGCGCCAACGCCTCCAAAGAACGCGCCTTCGGCCTCGACGCCCGCGCCTCGACTCACGCGGTGCAACTCCCCGGTGTCACTGAGATGTCCGCCGTCGATGCCTTCGATACCATCTCCTACGAAAAGGGACAGGCCCTCATCCGCATGCTCGAAAACTACCTCGGTGACGAACCGTTCCGGGCCGGCATGCGTCTCTACCTGCAGCGTCATGCTTACAGCAATACCACCACGGCCGACCTCTGGAACGCCCTCGCCGAGGCATCTGGACAACCCGTCGCGCGGACCGCGGCCGGCTGGACCGAGCAACCCGGGTTTCCCATCGTCATCGCCTCCTTGGCCGACGGGCAACTGAAGCTCACTCAGCAACGTTTCTCGCTCGATGATCCCGACGCCGCCCCTCTGCAGTGGACCATTCCACTCACCCTCGCTGCGCTGGAACAGCTCGAGCGCCCGAGCACCCATTTACTCTTCCCCGGCGAAACCCTCACCATTCCGTGGCCCCAGTCCCATGGCGTGCCCAAGCTCAATATCGGCGACGCGGGCTACTACCGCACACTTTACGATGAATCCTCCTTTAACCAACTCGTTACAGCCCTTCCGCATCTCCCTGACGCCGAACAACTCAACATCCTCGGCGACACCTGGGCGCTCGTTCAGACGGGTCACCTCAACACCCCGCACTACCTAGAAATCGCTCTCGCCCTGCGCGAGAGCACGAGTCAACCCGTTTGGAATTCTATCCTCAACGCCCTCCAGATGATCGACGATTGGCTCTTGGGCGATGCCAGCCAAGACTCGTTCCGCCACTGGCTCGTTTCCCTGCTCCGTCCCCAACTAAATCGACTCACCTGGGACGTCCAACCCGGCGAGTCTCCCCTCATCAACACCCTGCGCACTCGCATCATCACGAGGCTCGGCCGTTCGGGTGACGAAGCCGTTATCGCCGAATGCCAAACGCGTTTTCAACATTACCTCGAAACGCCCTCCAGCCTCACCGGCAGCCTCCGCCGATCCGTGCTATTAATCGTCGGCCGTTATGCCGATCCCGGGACCTACCAGCAGCTCAAGCGTCTCGCCGTCGCCGCCACCTCCACGGCAGAGAAACAAGAACTCTATAACGCGGTCCAAAACGCCCTCGACCCAGCCCTCGCCCGCCAAACGCTCGAGCTCACTTTCGGCGAGCAATTGCCGGTCACGATTCGCAACTGGAACATCATGAGCGTCGCCGGTTACGCCGGACACATTGATCTCGCCTGGGACTTCACCAAGCAACATGGCGCCGAACTCCTCGCCCCCCTCGCCGCCTACGGCGCGAACAGCTACCTCGGCTACGTCGTCAGAAAATCGCACGACCCCCGCCACGCCACCGAACTCGAAGCATTCTCCCTTGAACTTCGGGGCGAAGCTTCCCTCCCCGAAGCGCGCAAAACCTCCGGACTCATCCGCCTCCGCCACACCATCCGCACCCGCGAGATCCCCATCCTCCGTCCGTGGCTCGAAGCCCGCGTCCCGCCCTTCAACTTAGATCGTTTGCTCAAGCCCCACGCCCGTTGCCCTCGCGCCTCGGTGCATTCACCTAAATTTTGTCGGCATCGCGACTCGCCGGACTCCGGCTTCATCAAAATAGCTGGAACCCGCGCCCAACTAGAGGCCCGTCGCGGCCTAGTGTAACCAAATCCACCATCAAAAATGGATCGGGACTGACCGCTGGTCCGTCCGCATTTGCCCCTCCGCAATCCTCTTCTTTCTCTTCCTCCTTCACCAAGCCAGCACTCCGACGTCGCGACGCCAATTGGCTGCGCCTTCCGTCCCGCAATTTTGTCACTTAATAAGTGACAAACTCCTCCGCGCCTTCCCGCCAAAAAAACCCGTCCCCGAAAATCTATTTCGAGCACGGGCAATTCGATTGGACGATTATTCGAAGAAGCGGAACTCAGAGATCGACCACCAATTGGCGGACGCCTTCTTGAGGGTGACCCGAACATACCGGGTTTCCACGATCGGGAAGTTCACTGCGATCACGGTGCTGGTGCCTTCGCCATTGGCGACGATCTGCCAGTTCGTGTCATCAGTTGAAACCTCCACGATGTAACCTCGGGCATAGTCGTTAGTGTTGGTTCCAGAGTCCATCACGAGGTGATTGATCCATTGGTTGGATCCCATATCGGCTTTATACCACTGACCTGTCGCCTGATTGGCGCCCAAGCTCCATCGGTTGGCGGTATTACCGTCCAATGCGTGAGCCGTCGCGCCACCTAACTCCGTTGATGAGGCTGTGCCAGTCCAGCCTGTGCGAGACCTCTCCAACTCACCATAAATATTGAAGTCGTGGATCGACCACCAACTGGCTGACGACGCCGTCAGGGCCACCCTCACGTAACGGGCATACTGCACCGGAAACTCGACCACGGTCGACCCATTGGCCGCTGTCGCCGATGCCACCGTGATCCAACTGCTGCCGTCGTCCGATACTTGAACATCAAAGGCACGAGGATATTCCGTGGTCGAAGTTCCTGCGTCCATGGATACGCGGTTGAAGGTCTCACTCAGGCCCAAATCCACCTCGTAATATTGGCCCGATGCTTGCGCCAAACCGTTTCTCCACCGCGTGCTCGCGCTAGGATCGAGCGCATTGCTCGCGGCACTTCCCGATTCCGTAACCGAGGCCGAAGCCGTCCTCCCCGTCCGAGCCAAAGCCGGTTCGGCGAAGACGTGAAACTCACTCATCGTCCACCACTCATGAGCGGTTCCCGTTTGGAGAACTCTCACGTATTGGGCGAATTGAGGCGCGAAAACCACCGCCTCTTTCCAACCCCAGCCTTCACCGTCCGAAACCGTCGTCCAACTCGAACCGTCTTGGGACACTTGGATTTCGCGTTCCCGCGGATAATCCCACGTGTCTGCTGCCGCGGTTTCGAACGAAACCTGATCAAACACGGTCTTCGCGCCTAGGTTGACTTGAAACCACTGGTTGGCCGCCTGGGGCGTTCCGGCACTCCACCGCGTGCCCGTATTCCAGTCCAATGCGTTGCTGGCTGCACTGCCTCCTTCGGTCACCGAGGCGGTGGCAGTCCATCCCGTCTGGTCGAGCGGAACCGTGGCCATCCAATGCTGGTTTTCGGAAAAGCGGCTGATGACCGCCACCATCTTCTCGTTCTCGACAAAGTCACTCGTCGCGAACTCGCCCAACTTCGCCGTGATGTCCGCCGCCGAATCACTGTTGATGATTGGAACCGGATTGGCGTTCGAATTATAGAAGCCCCAATAGCCGCCGCCGCCTTTGAACATCGGGCGTGTCACCTTGTAACTCCAGCTGGTCCACGAGACGTTGAGCGCATTCATGCCGTTCATGAACTTGGCCCAAACATCATCGTAGAGAGACCAACAATATTCCCCATAAAGGACCGGCACATTCCAGTTAGGGTCTTCGAGCTTGGGGCCGACTTCGGCCAACTGCTGTTCAACGGCCGCATTCATCCTTGTCCAGTCGCTCATGCCCGGCATGTCGTAGGGGTGAAGTTCATACACAACGTTGGTCCATCCCATCGTCCCCGGCATCGCAATTTTGTCCCAACCAAAGAAGGCGGCCATGTGGATCGTGTGATCGGCGTCAATCGCCCGGACCGCATCATAGAGTTCATCATAATACATGCTCTTGTCGGCGATGTCGTCCGTGTCCTCACCGTAGTCGAGTAAGGGTTCGTTAATCAGGTCGTAGCCTGCGACCGCCGGGTTCCCTTCATAGCGCGCGGCGATCTCCTCCCAAATATCAATGACCCAAGCTTGGTAGGTTGGAGTCGTCCAAAAGGCATTCGGATTCGGACCAATCCGACCCGCACTGCCCCAAGGAGCTCCGCCACCGGGCACCGTGTGCAAGTCGAGCAACACATACATGTCTCGATCCCCCGCCTCGTCGATTAGCCAATCGATCTTGGTCCACGGACTGGACCGCCACGTTCCATCCAGATTCAGCAGGGTGTTCCAGGCAATCGGAAGCCGGATGCAATTAATCCCGAGGGACTGCAGTTTATCGAGGTCACTTTCCACCAACCAGGTGTCTTGATGGTCATCAACGAGGCCGTCCGCGATCGTGGTCCCGAATCGCTGCACGTAAGTGGAATTCATCGAAAAATGGTCGTTGTTCAGCGAGGCCGTCAATTCGCCCACCGACCACCAGGCCCCGGAGGATGCGGTCAGCTCGATCCGCACATAGCGCGTGTTAACCGCTTCAAAGTTAATGGGCGTGGCTTTGCGTCCACCTTCTCCGGTCACGGCTTGGGTCCAGGTGGAACCATTGGTCGAAACCGACAACTTGTAACTCCGGGGATAGTCTTGTTCATCACCGGAGTTCTTCGCCGTATTGAGCACGACTTGGTTGATCGTGATCTCAGCGCCCAGATCAACCTCCAGCCATTGACCACTCGCCTGCGTGAGTCCAGTGCTCCAACGGGAACTTAGGTTGCCATTCATCAAATTATTTACGGATCCACCGGCTTCGGTCGAGGATGCCGTCACCGTCCAACCCGTGCGATCAAGGGCACCATCGGTCACCACGGCCACGTCCCCGATCGACCACCAATTGGCGGAAGTTCCCGTCTGCACCAGTCGGATTTTTGACATCCCAAAACTCCAGGGTAACTCAATGCGCGTAATCCGTTCGGTGGATGAACCGCTCACATACTTGGTCCAGGCAAACCCATCCCAACCCAAGACTTCGTAACCACGCATGTAATCACCCGCGGACAACGCGCCCGAGTCCACGATCAGCCCACTCACGTCCCTACTTTGACCCAGATCGATTTCGAACCACTGCCCCGGCGCCATCGCCGTGCCGCTACTCCAACGTGTATCCACATCTCCATCCAACGCATTGGCCGTGGCGAAACCCCATCCCGTCGACGAGGCCGTCCCGCTGCTCCCTCCATTGTGCAGGGCGTGATCAGTGAAGACATTAAATTCGGCCAACGACCACCAGTCCGTTCCGCTCGATCCCGTTTGCACCAGCCGCACGTATTGCGCCACCTGGGGCGTGAATCGGACAATCGTATTCTGTAACGAACCCGACCCACTGGCCGCATCCTTCCACGTCGTGCCGTTCGTGGAAACTAACACTTGATACCCCACCGGATAATCGTCGGTGAATCCACCGGCATCGATATATACCCGACTGATCAACCGGCTTCCACCCATATCTACCTGGAACCATCGACCCGATGATTGCACCGCGCTCGGGGTCCACCGCGTGCTGTAATCGCCATCGATCGCATTACCCGCCGACCCTGAATTCACGGATGCCGACGCCGTCCAACCGGTGCGGTCAGCCGCAAATTCACCGAGTGGTGACATCCAGTCTTCAAAGGGAAGCCAGCCTCCAATATTGGTGCCACGGAGTGAGACAATGGATCCGGTCCCAGAGTTGTTCTTGATGAACTTACCATCGGTTTTAAGAAAATCCGAAGCGCCCAGCGCGGCGTGAGATTCGGGCACAATCGCGAACGCGATTATGGTAATTTGAAGCAGTCTGCACACGGAGGGCAGCCACTTTTGGGGGAGTTTGTTTTTCATGAGGTAATACATTAGTTAAGATTGGAGGTGGGGTAGAAAGCAGCGTGCCAGGGAGAAACAATGACATGCGGCAGCCTGGTCCACATCGACCGGAATGCGGTTGGATTTAAGGAAGGAATGGATTTCTTTCCGGGGGGACGGGCAGCTGCTTTGCCGCGCGTCAACCTCGAGACCAGAGGTTCGAGAATTTATCGCGCTACGCGAAATTAAGGTGGATTAACGATCATCAGAAATGGGGTGGGGTCACTAAAAAATGGGGGATCTTGGGGCGTAGAGAACGGTGGGGGAATCGTCGAGATAACCATCGTCAGATTCTATTTTCCGACTCCATCACATCAGGAGTCTTTTTCACCCACACATTCAATTCAGCCAAGTTCCACGGCATATTTTGCATACTTCCTGGGCGCGCGATTCGGAGGTGGCGCGCCTTCTGTCGCGGAAACGAAATCGTCATCCGGTTGCCGAATCCCCGGTTCTGCTCGACGACCTGCCAGGTCTGACCATCGGTGGAAACACTGATTTCAAAATGGACCGGGTAAGCTTCTTTTTGATCTGGGGACGTCTCGACCATAACACCGTCGAAGGTGCGAGATTCAATCAGATCAATCTGAACCCAATCATCATCCGCCTGAGCGCCTGCGAACGTCCAACCACTACGGGGTTCTCCATCCCGCATCAGAGCAGCGCCAGCTCCGGGCCCTGAGGTCGTGATCAACCAGTCATCGCGCGACAACGACTGTCGTGATTCCAGTGACTCTCCCCGCGCATATCGACTCACCGTCGCGATTAACTTGTCGTTGCGCTGAAAATGCTCGGTGGAAAATTTCTGCCACTGCAACTCGATCGCCTCGGCCGAATCCCGGTCCATATCAGGAATCTTATTCAAGTTGGTATTAAAGAAACCCCAGTCACCTCCGCCCAGCTCCTCGGCCACCCCTCTGACCTTGTAGGTCCAATTTGTCCACGAGGCATGTAAATCATTCAGCCCCGCCATCCACTTTGCCCAAACATCCTGAAAACTATAAAGAGAATACTCTCCCGCAAAGATCGGCACATTCCATTCCCGCTGATGATGCGCGATGTCCTTCAATGCTTCTTCCACCATTCGATTCTGCGCCTGCCAATCGCGTGGATGGGTCATGTCATAGTGGTGCGTCTGATAAATAACATTGGTCCAACCATGGTAGGACGGCGGCGTGATGCCGATGAACCCTGAAGGCGTGCCGATGTAGGCCGTGTTGTCGGGTGGAGCCACGGTGTAAGCCGCAATCACAATGATGTGATCCGGATCCACTTTCCGCACCGCTCGATAGAGACGCTCATACATCGCCGCCTTCGCCAAAGCCGACTCCGAATACATTTCGCCAGCGCGCGGAGTTTCATCAAAACGATGCAACGGCTCATTCACCAAATCGTATCCCATCACGATTGGGTTCCCCCGGTAATGCTCGGCAATCCGCACCCAGATTTCCGCCGTCATTTCCTGATACCGGGGATTGGTCCAGAAACCGTTCGGGTTTTGGCCCGTGCCATCCTCGCCCGCCCGACCACTACTCGCCCACGGGCTCGCGCCTCCCGGCACCGCGTGCATGTCCAGCATCACATAGATGCCCCGTTCTCCACACAACTTGATCGCCCAATCCAGTCGCTCGAACGCGTCCGGTTTCGGATTCCCGACTTCATCGACAAACTGCATCCAATTCATCGGGATCCGCAATAAATTCATCCCCCACTCCTGGATGTTGTCGATGTCGTGCTCGCCGAACCACTCCCGCTGATACCCAGCTCTCAATGACTGCGCCTGTTCGATTCCGAATCGCTGTTCCAGCGCCACCCGCACCGTATAGTCATCATTCTGGAGCAATCGAAACTCAGCAATTCGCAGCGTCGATCCTTTCGGCCCGCTCCAACGCAGCCGCACATACCGAGTCGTGTGCACGTCCTTAAAATCAATTCGCACTTCCCCCGCCACCGGTAAAATCGAACGGATCGGCGCGCTATCCCAGTGGGTGCCATTCTTGGAAACCTCGATCAAAAGATCCGTCATCATCTGCTCCGGCGGCGGCGTGCCCATCGCCAGCCGATCGAAGGCCGTCAGTTTACTCAGATCGACAACCAACCCGGCGGAGCCTTCTTCGCCGCCCAGTTCCCAAACCGTCTGGTCGTCACCATCAAGCACCGCCTCCTGGCCCACTTTCGCGTCAACCACCGACCACGCCTCGCGAACGATCGCGCCGTAACCATTGGGCGACATCCACCCTTCCTGCACCAACCAACCGCCAATATTGGTGCCCCGTAAATCCACGATCGTCCCGGCCCCGGATTCAGCCCGTAGCACGGTGCCATCAACTTTGAGAAAATCGACCGGACCAAGCGCTCCCGGCAACACCAACACCCATCCACTCGCGCAGACCCACCCGATCATGGTCACTCGTCTTAATCTTTGGAAAATCTGTGAGGGTAAAATCATGCTCAAAATAGCCTAAAGCAACCGATTCGCCGCGACGACCGCCGAATACCATTCCGCACTGAGCTTGGGAATTCGTTCCTGCGTCTTGAAGTCAACATAGGTGATCCCAAATCTCCGATTGTAGCCATCCTGCCATTCAAAGTTATCCAAGAGTGACCACAGGAAATAGCCGGAAACGGGCACCCCGTCGTCGATGGCTCGCTTCAACTCGACCAAACAACTGCGCACATACTCGAGTCGATGGAGATCGAGGACCTGACCGTTCTCGGGCGGACCATCATCATACCCCACCCCATTTTCGGTGATACAGATATCCTCCACTCCAAAGATCTCCGCGACCAGACGTGGCCCCCAATACATCGCTCGCGGATTGAGCTTAAGCCACGGGCTGTCCGCTTCCGGGTAACTCTTGGGATACTCGAGCACCACGGGTTCTCCGGCCTCGCCGGCCTGCACAAAATACCCCGTATAGACATTGAGCCCGAGAAAATCGATCGGTTGCGAAATACTTTGAAAATCCTGCGGCTCAAACTGCGGCGCATCATCCCCCGCATCCGCCAAATAGTCCGGACTGTAGCAGCCGTTGAAGATCGGATCCAGAATACGGACGCTTTCCTTTTTGAAGACTTTGCGCGCTGCCTCGATGTCACCCGCGGTCTCAGTCACCGGCACCGGAATGTAGGAATTGTCGGTCAGTCCCACTCGCGCTCCGGTTCCACCGTATTCTCGCACCGCGCGCACCCCCTCGCCGTGGCAAAGCAACGCATGATGGTAAGTCTGATTCACCACCGCTTCGCCTTCCATCGCCCCCGGTGCTTTTTCACCCACGCCGTAGCCCAACCGCGTGAAGCAGTAGATCTCGTTGAGCGTAATCCAATGCTTCACCCGATCACCATAGCGACGCACAATCGTATCGGCATAATGGGAAAAAGCATCGACCACTCCCCGTTCTCGCCAACCCCCTTCATCCTCCAACGGCTGGGGCAGGTCCCAGTGAAACATCGTCACCCAAGGTTCAATCCCTTCTGCCATCATGGCATCAATCAGGCGGTCATAAAACGCGATACCCTTGCCGTTTATTTCTCCTCGCCCCCCCGGAATAATCCGCGGCCACGCCAGGGAAAATCGATAGTGCTTAAGGCCCATTCCCGCCATCATGGCAAAGTCTTCTTTGTAACGGGTGTAATGCTCGCAAGCCACATCGAGCGTGTCTCCGTTGAGCACTTTCCCCGGCTCGCGACAGAACTTGTCCCACACCGACGGTCCCTTTCCATCCGCGGTCGCCGCGCCTTCGATCTGCGGTGCCGCCGTCGCGACTCCCCAAACAAAAGATGCCGGAAAATGCCGATCCGGCGTTCTCGCGGCTTTCGCAAATTTTGCCCCCACCGAATCAACTCCCGCATCCATGGAGCGAGGCGAGGGTTTGGGTAACGAAGAGACCGATTCGGACGGGAACGTGATCATAAGAGGTTAAATTGAGTGCGCTTATTATTCAGACTTCCCCCGCGAAGTCGGGAGCCGGGTGCCACACCTACTTGCGGCACCCGATCCTACTTTAACTGATGCCGATCAGAAACTGGTGCCAACGGTGAGTCGCACGCTGCGGCCCGAAGCCCACAGGTGACCGTAACGGCTCTGGTCATCCAACAGGTTCTCGACATTGACCTGCACCGACATCGGTTGCTCACCGACGTTAAATTCATAGCGCCCAAAGAGATTTACCGTCCAACGCGGATCCGTATAAAGCACCAACGGCTCTCCGTTGCTGTCGTTCAACTGATCGCCCCCGTGGGTGTAACCACTGGCATATTCGGTGGGACCGGTGCGGATAACACCGCCGCCGAGCGTCAGGCCTTTCAGAAATTCGATCGTCTCAAATCGATAGTTCGTAAACGCACTGAAGGTGGACTTGGGATAATCCATTCCTTGGGCACCGGGAATAATTAAACCTTGGAATGCAAAGGTAGAGCTATCGGACTCGTCCGAGTATTGCTCATTGGGACCATAGAATCCGCTCAGGCCCCATTGGCCGTTGGGAAAGAGCCAAGGTGTCCAGCGGTCGTTTTCGTAATTGGGATACTCCGGAAACTGGCCGAGCGAAAGGATCTCGTGATGGTTCTTCGAGAAGCCGAAGAGCACCTGCCAATTGTCGGTCGGCGAGAGCACCAGTTGACCGTCCCAGCCGGAATTACGATCCGTCTGAGGAGCTGCTAGGCTGCCCCCCGCGTTGGCCCAGGAGTTGCCGTCCAAGGTCGCGATATTGTAACCGGTGGATGCGGGAGCTGGATTCCAGAAGAAGCCTCCGGGCCAGTTATCATCACCGGGATGTTCGAGGCCCGCCGAGCGGGTGTAATCGAACACCGAATCCATGTAAGCCGCGCCCTCCGCACTCGAGGCATTAAGCGTCGTGTATCCGCCACTGGGACCACTCGCACTGACGAGCGTGGCAAAAGTTGCCGAGTCGATCGGCGCACCGGCCGCATCCCAGTAACTCACGGCTCCGGATGCTTTCGCCGCTGCCCAATTGCTCTGAATAGCAGAGCGCATTCCGTTCAATCCATCGTTCTGATAAGATTGCAGTCCCGCCGCGTCGGCGGTGCTGCCCTGCGCGCCATCCGGCACACTGGAATACTGCTGCAAGTCACCAAACCAGGCGTAATTGTTACTCCACGCGATGAGCGGCGAGGACGAACCCGAACCGTCGTCCACCCGATGGACCAATGCCGCATCAGGATTCAGATCAGTCACGTTAAACACCGTGGGTTTGGTCGGGTCAAAACGCTGCACTGCCGTTTGCGGTGCCCACCAGAACTGGGTATTGGGCTGACCAGTGCGTTCAATATCGTAGTGCGAAATCGTGCCGGAAATCCGACCGTTAAAGAAATCAAACTTCACCCCGAATTCAGTGTTCTCCGCTCGCACCGCTTTCATCGGCACACCCGAGAGATCCCGGTGACCTTCAAAATTCGGATTCAAGCCCTCGGAATACATCGCGAAAAAAGAGAGTGCCTTGACCGGAGTGAAACTGATTCCGCCTTGTTTCGTCGTTTGCAGTTCCTTGCTGGAAGCGAAGTCACTAGAGCCGGCGGCGTTGACGGAACCATCGGAGTAATTGTAGTCCGTGTTACTGGTCGACACGCTGTTACGATCGCGACGCACTCCCCCTAAGAGAGTGACCATGTCATTGAGAAAACGACCCTGGTAGACCAAATAAGCGCCTTCTTCCTTGGCCTCAGACCAACTGCTGTCTCTCAACTTCAAAGGCAACGATGGGGTGCCGTCACCTTGAGTGTCGAAACTGAACGGTGAGGAATCCGAAGCACTCTTGTAATTCACAATTCCTGCCGCGGCGTCTTGCGTGAAAAGGGTCCGCGTGGACTCGTCTGTTTCAGTCGAAACCCCCAAGAGAAAGTGGTTCTTCATCGCGAGCAGGCCGCGGTCTTCAAACAGATCGATCTTGTAGCTCAACTCCACCCGGGCCTGATCAGCCCGCGTGGTGTCCGTCGCATCCGCCCAGTTGTAGGCCACAATGGAACGCGGCATCGGAGCCGCCGTCCAATTGGCATCCGTGTCGCCGCGAGTCGCATCCAATGGCACGGGTGAAACCGTGCTCCAGAGCGAGGTAGGACCAATATTATTAGTGAGGGATGCCACCACGTCGCGACTTTCGAAGGTCACTTTTGAAAGATTAACCCCGGCGAGCAAACTGAGATTCTCGGAGAATTGGTGCGTCACCTTAAGCAACAAGTTTCCTTGTTCACTATTCAGATAAGTATCCGGTCCGGACCAACGCATCGTCCGCAAACTCTGATCGGGAAACGCGAGAAATCCGGCGTGCTCCAACCCCCCCTGCCCGGTCGCCAGGTTCGTGATGTCAGCGCGTCCGCGCAGACTCTGGAAACCAACGCCACTTTGCTCTGATTCGCCATATTCAGCATCAATGGTGAACTCAGTGTTTACCCACGGTTTAATCGTTACGATCGGCGCGATGGCAAATTTGTCGTTCTGATAAAAATCCGTTTGATCCCCATTACTTTGCACCGCCGCACTGAACCGAAAGTTCACATCGCCGATCGCCGAATCCTTGGCCAACGGGCCCGTCATATCAATCGTCCCTCGAAATAAGTCGTGACTGCCCGCCGTGAAATCGACCCAGCCCGCGCGCTCGGCACTCGGAGTCTTGACCAAGTAATTGACGACTCCGCCAAAATTGCCGATGCCGTAGAGCAAGGCGGCCGGCCCCCGCACCACTTCGACGCGACTGATGTTAACCGCATCGGTGCTGACTTTACGGCGGAAACCGTCGCGCAACGCATTGTTGGTCGTGAAACCGCGAATCACGATCGCCGTGTCTGTCTTATCCCCCGTTTCACCACCGGGACTGTTCACTCCACCCGGATTGTCATACTGACTGTTGCCGTTACCGAGGTAGTCGTTTTGCGACTCCAATTGGATGCCAGCACTGAATCGCAGGGACTCACGTAGATCAATTGATCCGGTATCGCGGATAAACTGACCCGTGATTACCTCAATCGGCATCGGCAGATCCTTGATCGGCGTGGCCAATCGCGTGCCGGAAATAGCGTTGGTTGCCTTGTAGCCGTTGTCTTCAGCCGTTGAGATAACAAATGGGCTCAAAACCACGACTTCTTCTTCCTCAGCGGAAGGTCCAGTCGCGGAATTCGAAACGCCCTGCCCATAAACAGGCGAGGCGGCGATTAAACCCGCTAGCAACAAGGTGCGGACGGTAAATCGATAAGGGATTTGGGATTTTTGGTTCATGATATGGAACCGCACTGAGCCACCGAAAGATCGATTCGATTATCGTCCAATTACGCCAAGGGCGGGTGGACAATAAAACGGGGGTAAAGGTGCGGGTTGGAGTGATAAGAGGCACCCCGAGAGACACCGAAATGATCCTGAAGTCAACCCTTATGTTCGTTATTATGTGTCTGAACGAAATATTAAATCGGATCCATTTTTTATCGTTCTACATCAACATTTTACAAATACTATTGGACTTTTTTAAGTTAATAAAAATCCCTTTATTAGCGTTTTTAAAGTTTTATGTTCGCACTATAAAAGGTTGCTTTCAGCCCAAAACCACCCGAACGTGCCCCTCTCTTTGCTCCGCCCATGAAGCCCGTAAGCCATCTATCAATCGCCCAGAAACTGAATCTGTCACGCACCACCGTGACGCGAAGCTTCGCCAACCACCCTTCCATCAGTGCGGAGACCCGGGAAAAGGTGCTCCAAACCGCGACCGAACTCGGCTACACCGCGAGTCCCGCTCGGACCGTCCGCCGTAAAAAATTGAGCCGTAACGGCACCATCGGTGTGCTCATCGGGGTGCGCGCGACCGCTCCCGGCACGGCGACGTTCCCCTTCATTCTACAGGGCATTCAACAGCATGCCGCGGTTGAACAGACCAAGATCGACGTCTACTACCAAAATCCGGACGAGTTTGATCCCGACGGACAGCGTCATCGCGTTTTTGGGCACATGCGAACGGCCAACTGGCGCGGCGTTATCTTGATCTATCCCTTCAACGAAGAGGCCATCCAATCCATCTCTCGCCGCATTTCCACCGTAGCCACTCTCGAAGACTACGTGGAGCAAGGGATCGATAGTATCGATACCGACCACTCCTCCGGTATTGTTAAGCTAGTCGGAAAACTCGCCGATATCGGCCACCGCAACATCGGATTCGCCGCTTGGCATTATCCCGTCGGTGGCCATTGGACTACTCGGCGATTCGCGGCCTACGTGGAAGGGCTCTACGCCCTCGGCCTCCCCTTCAACCCCGATTGGTCCTACAATGTTCACCAAGCCGCTCCGAAGTTAAATCGAGATGAATTGGCCGATCAAGTGGCAGAGAGAACTCGCCAGGACGGGGTGACGGCTTGGGTGTGTGCCGCCGATCACCAAGCTTACGAATTGATTCGTGATCTAAAACAACGAGGAATCTCGGTCCCTCAGGATTGCTCCGTAACCGGTTTCGACGGCATCGAGCCCCCCCACGGCATGTCTCAAATCACCACCGTCCGAGTTCCCCATGAAGACATCGGGGCGGCCGCATTGGCGCGACTGCTCAATCGAGTCATTAGCCCCAAATCACCCGTGCGGAAAATCTCCGTAAATGCAGATTTTGTCCTCGGCGAGACCCTGGCCGAGCCGAGACAAAAAAGGTAGGGACGGACCGCTAGGCTGTCCGTATCTGCCTCAACGTCGACCCCGGTTTACCCTGCCCCCTCCATGTCGGGGCGCCGCCGGGCAACACCCTGCTGCCTTCCCGCCACCTCGCGAATACCTGTGCTCCTTCAGCCCGCTAATTCCCGCTGTCCCGCCGCACTCTAACCGCCTGCACCAACCGAGCTTTCTGCCCCGGCGAAATCTTGTATTTTGCCCCAAACTTCGGTGAGCGCGGCGCGTTCGCCAAAGTGCCCGATCTTCTCATTGTCTTCATCTGCTCAGGTGGGGTTTTAGCCCCATCTTCTGAGGCCAAGTCAGGGCAACATGCTGCGTGCGCATCCGCGTCACCGCCTCCTCCGCCAACGCATCATCGTTCGTCCGAAAAAACGTAAAACGGTAGAGCGCCTCGCCCTAGCGATCAACCCACTCCGCAGAATCTAGCACGTCTGACATCAACGCGCGGTCATCCACCGCTCCTTCCCAAAATGCGAGGGAGATAAATTCCGAAAATTCCCCACCCGCTGATCACAAAGCAGGGAAGTTTCAGACTATTTTTCTTAGTGAGAAATAAAATCACCCCCTGAGACCTCTCCTCCCCAATCACCTTTCTAAACCGCGACTATCGCCCATTTTTTCATGAAACACTTCCCCTTCTTTATCCGTCTTCTGGCGCTCATCACTCTCATTTCAACGTCATCCGTATTCGCCGCCGAAACCTCCGGCACTTGGACCAAAAAATCCCAAAAAATCGCTGGCGCTTGGTCTGTCACAGCTGGACAACTCAAGCTCACTGAGTTCTCCACCCGTAACGCTCCCGACCTAAAATCTTTCTTTCTCCGCTCTCCGTAGCCAACCTGACCAATAAGAACGCCACCGACGGCGCCGTCTTGGTGGCAGCCCTTAAATCCAACAAAGGCGATCAGTTCTACTCCTTACCCCCCGACCTCGATCTGACCGCTTACAAATCGATCATCATTCACTGTAAGAAATACACCAAACTCTGGGGTGCCGCGTCTCTCTAGTTTTCTTTCTTCCGCGCTTCTCGCGCCGCCTGACCCCACTTCTAGCTCCCGCGAGTTTGTCACCTATTAAGTGACAAACTCTTTCACCTTACTCCCTCGCCTGCTCTCCGTCCCTATGCGCCCGCAATCTGTCTCCGGTTACTCCTCCCTCGCTCTTAATCAACCCGCTCATGCCCTCGTTGAAGGTGTCGATCTCGTCATCGTTCGTTATGGCGAATCCGAGTCCGATCTCTCCGTGCTCTACGGTCGCTGCGCCCATCGCGGTGCCCTCCTTTCCGACGGCCACGTCCAGGGCCACAACCTGATCTGCGGCGTCCATAACTGGGATTTTCGCGTCGATACGGGCGTCTCCGAATACAACAACTCAGAGAAACTCGATAAGTTCACCGCCTGGGTCGAAGACGACAAAATTTTCGTCGACGCGGACGAAATTACCGAGTGGTCCATCGCCAATCCTCAACCCTTTAACCGCGACGAATACCTCGGTGCCTACGCCGACACCCACCCGGTCGCCGAAGAGGACAAGGTCAGTGAGATTCAACACCTCGCCAAAAACGGTCTCCGTCAATGGGGCCACCACGGCGCCACCGCCGCCATGGGTGTGCCTCGCACCTCCCTACCCCGCTGGGACGACATTCAGGTCCTCACCGCCCAGCTCCAAAAGCTCCCTCTTTTCGACGACGACCCCGTCAGCACCAAGGTCGTTATCGGCCCCAACGCCAAGAAGCCCCTCGAACTCGAGATCCCTCTCTTTGTCTCCGACATGTCTTTCGGTGCCCTCTCCCAAGAAGCCAAAACCGCCCTCTCCCGCGGCGCCGAAATGGCCGGCACCGGTATTTGCTCTGGCGAAGGCGGCATGCTCCCCGAGGAACAAGCCGAGAACTCCCGCTACTTCTACGAACTCGCGAGCGCCCGCTTCGGTTACTCCGATGACAAGGTCACCAAAACCCAGGCTTTCCATTTCAAAGGCGGCCAAGGCGCCAAAACCGGCACCGGCGGCCACCTCCCCGGCAACAAAGTTAGCGGCAAGATCGCCGAAGTGCGTAACCTCAAACCCGGCACCGCCGCCATCTCCCCGCCGCGCTTTTCCGACCTCTCCAATGCTCAGGAATTCGCCGACTTTGGTGACCACATTCGCAGCATCACCGGCGGTATTCCTATCGGCTTTAAACTGTCCGCGCAACACATCGAAAAAGACATCGACTTCGCCCTCGAAGCTAAAGCCGACTACATCATCCTCGACGGTCGCGGCGGCGGCACTGGAGCCGCTCCCACCATCTTCCGCGATCATATCTCGGTGCCGACCATCCCCGCCCTCGCTCGTGCCCGCCGGCATCTGGATACGTCCAACGCCAATGGTGTCACGCTCATCGCCACCGGTGGCCTCCGCACCGCTCCCGATTTCGTCAAAGCTCTCGCGCTCGGCGCCGATGCCCTCGCGCTTTCCAATTCCGCCATGCAAGCCATCGGCTGCATCGCCATGCGCGCCTGCAATAGCAACAACTGCCCCGTTGGCATCGCCACCCAAAAAGATCACCTGCGCCAACGTCTCGAGATCGCCGCGTCGGCCACCCGCTTGAAGAACTTCTTCCTCGCCAGCACCGACCTCATGAAGGTCCTCGCCCGCGCCTGCGGTCACCACGACCTGAGCCATTTCAATATCAACGATCTCTCCACCTACGACGAACAAATGGCTCGCCTCACCGGCATCGCCTGGGCCGGCGGCGGCACCCTCTAAATTTCCCGTCAGTATAAAAATCAACTTCAGCGCATTGTCGATAGACGAAGCCATTAGTGTCCATTCGTGGTTAAAAACAATCTGCCTCTTAGCCCCTGCCTCCCGGGACTAACCCTTTCGTCAATCGCCCGTCCTCCTCATGGAATCCATCGTCACCATCCTCCTCCGCATCCTCGGAGTCTACCTCCTGATTGGTCTTATCTTCGGCATCCTATTCGCCTTCGCCGGCGTTAAAAAGATCGACCCCGCCGCCGCTGAATCCGGCTTCGGCTTCAAGCTACTCATCATCCCCGGCTCCATGGTGTTCTGGCCGCTCCTCGCCAAACGCTGGGCCAAAGCACTCCGCCCCCAGCAGAATACAGCGCCCACCGCTCCGCCGCAAAAACTCCTCAATAAATCAGCCTGTTCTAGTTTCACCGTATCCCACCCAGCCGGACACCCTCTCCGTGCTCTGGCGCTCCGTCTGGTAAAATAACATCCTGCCCCACCGCTCTGTTCTCTCCGTTCCCTCCTGTAAAAAACCCCGTGCGTCAGCCCTGCCTTCTCTTTGTTTACTTCTGTCAAAATCATCACCGCGTCAGCCCTCCCGTGCGTAGTCGGTAGACGAAGCCTTTGTTCTTTAGTTGCCCAAAGGGCACCCACTTCATCCCCCCTTCGGGGCACACCGTCCCGGTGCACCATCTACGCGCTGCCGCGCTCCATCGTGTCCATTCGTGGTTAAAAAACACCCTGCCTCTCCGCCCCCTTTTCCTCCATGCAAACTTCTCATCGTCGCCGCCATCGGCTCATGTGGACGATCCTCGCTCCACTCATCATCATCGCCTTGGTGCTTTCCTACACCCTTCGACCCGAGTGGCCGAACGACGAGCCCACTACCGTAACTTCATCCGCTGGAGGTCAGCCATGAGTCACGGTTATCAAGCGGTCTCCTGGACCAAGTTCAAGCAACGCTACGACCTGCTGCTCGTGTTGTCGGTTGTCGGTTTCATCGGCGTTTATCTCGGCGTCACACTCGCGACCAACCCAACTGCGAATCCCGTGCAGGTGCTCATCCGCGCCTTCGGTCTCGCCGCTATCGCGCTGCTGCATGTCATCCTCGCCATCGGCCCCCTCGCGCGGCTCAACTCGAGTTACCTACCACTCCTCTACAATCGCCGCCACCTCGGCGTGATGATGTTTGGGCTCGGGTTCATCCACAGCGGCATCTCCCTCTTCTGGTATCACGCCCTCGGCACCCTCAACCCCATCCTCAGCGTATTCCTCACCGATGCTGGCAACACCATCGGCACCTTCCCATTCCAGGCGTTCGGTGCGATCGCCTTGATGATTCTCTTCGTCATGGCCGCAACCAGTCATGACTTCTGGTTGAGCAATCTCACCGCGCCCGTGTGGAAGAGCCTGCACATGTCGGTCTACGTCGCCTACGCCTTTCTGGTCGTGCACGTCGCCTTCGGCGTCCTGCAGGCCGAGACCTCCCCCCTTTTCATCGGAGTCCTCGCCGCCGGTGCTATCACCCTGATCGTGCTGCACCTCAAAGCCGCTGGCCAAGAGCGGGATCGCGATGAACCAGCCACCGGATCCCCCACCGACGACGGTTACATCAGCGTGGCAAAAGTCGCCGACCTTCCTCTCAACGAAGCCATCTCCGCCTGCCTCGGTGGCGAGCGCGTCGCCGTCCTGCGTTATCTCGAAGATGACGTCGAAAAGGTCTCGGCCTTATCGGGCGTCTGCCAACACCAGAATGGCCCCCTCACTGAAGGAAAATTTGTCTACGGTTGCCTCACTTGCCCGTGGCACGGTTACCAATACAAACCCCATTCCGGGGCCTCACCCGCCCCCTTCACCGAAAAAGTCCCCACCTTCAACGTGCGCGTCTCCGACGGTGAAGTCTTCGTGCATCCCACCCCCAATCCCGCCGGCACTCACGTCGATCCCGTCGTCCTCATCTGACCCTCATCTGCCATGTCTGAAAAACCATTCTTCATCGGTTGGGAAGATAAACCCGCCGCCACTCTCACCTCTCACGCGAAATCCCGCGCCCTTATTTTTCTGGTCGCCGGACTCATGCTCGCCGGCGTCGGCGCCGCGATTCAACAAGGATTCAAAAGTCCCGCGACGTGGAATTTTACCGAGACCACGTTTAGTGGCATCGTCATCGCCGAGCCCTACCCCACCTTGATCGCGGACGGCGAGGTCTACTATCTCACCCTGCAAAACAAACAGGCGGTCGCGGTAGCAGACGCCATGCCCTTTCACCTCAACACCGTAAATATTATCGGCTCTCTCATCGAAGACCCCGGTCAACCCGTCGCCATGATCGCGGTCAAAAATGCCACCGCGATCACCTCCACCGGCAGCGCCTCGACCGACCCTCTCCAGCTCGCTTCCGCGCCCACTCCAGTCACGCTCCGCGGTGAAATTGTTGATTCAAAATGTGCGTTCGGTGCCATGAATCCGGCCGTATTCAAACCCCATCGCGCCTGCGCCATCGCCTGCCTTTCCGGCGATATCCCACCGGTCTTGGTCGTGCGCCACGACGGCGGAACCTCGGCCACCCACTACCTCCTCGTCGACGACCAAGGCCAATCCATGAAGGAGACCGCTATAGAATTCGCCGCGCTCCCCATCCAAGTGTCCGGCACTGTATCGTCCTTCGGCGACTGGCACATCCTCCGCGCCTCTCCCGACTCCATAACCCTCCTCGACTAAGCCCTGCTCAAATCCGAACAGAGAAGTAAGCTAACTGCCCCTCACGCCCTGCCCCTCGGCAAAATAACATCAGTGCGTCAGCCCTTTGTGTCTCTACGTTAAAACAATCCCGCCTCTCCAAGGTGGGTCGGGCTTTACGCCCGACATCCCTGCCTCTCAGCCCAAAAACAACTTTAGCGCGTCAGCCCACCGCGCGTAGTCGGTAGACGAAACCTTTCGTTGTCCATTCGTGGTTAAAAAGTCCCTGCCCCTCACCGCCGCACCCTCATCATGGAAGCCTACACCCTCGTCGCGATCATCCTGTTCATCACGACGGGAGCTTCGCTCTTCAATCAGCGCCTTCTCCGCCTGCCCGAAAGTGTCGGGCTCATGGGCACTGCCCTGCTGGTCTCGATGCTGTTTCTGGTCTTCGGGCTAATTTTTCCCGAAATCGTTCAACCCGTCTGCCACCGGGTCACCTCAATTGACTTCTCGTTCATTGTGCTCGAGTTGCTACTCGGGTTCTTGATCTTCGCCGGCGCGTTTTCATCTGATACCTCGGCCATGGCCATGCAACGCTGGCCCATCGTACTCTTCGCCACCGCCGGCATCCTGATCTCCACTTTCATCGTCGGCGCCGCAATGTGGGGCATCCTCGATGCCATCGGACTAGGCATACCGTTCCTGCATTGTCTGCTCTTCGGTGCCCTCATCTCGCCCACCGATCCCATCGCCGTCCTAGCAATTCTGAAAACGACCGGCGTGCCGCGTTCGCTCCAGGCCGATTTTGCCGGGGAGTCCTTACTCAACGACGGCGTGGCCGTCGTGGTATTTTTGACCCTCTTTCAACTCGCCGGCGGCATGGGCGGCGAACCCGGGCCTGCCGCCGAATTCGGCTCGAGCCAGATCCTCGCATTATTCGGACGCGAGGTCATCGGCGGCGTCATTCTCGGTGCCCTCGGCGGTTGGCTCGCTCGCCTCGCCCTACGCATCGCTCGCAACGACGCGATCGATATTCTGATCACGGTCGCCACCGTCATGACGATCTACGCCGCGGCCTGGACACTCCACGTATCTGGCCCGTTGGCTCTGGTCGTGGTCGGCATCATGGTTGCCCTCGCGATGAACAACGACCGCACTGATCCCGAAGAACGCGATCACCTCAAAACCTTCTGGCAGGCCATCGATCATCTGCTCAACGCCGTGCTTTTCACCCTCATGGGGTTCGTGATTCTCAGCCTAGTCGACACCTTCGAACCCGCCTACCTCCTCGCCGGACTACTAGCAATCCCGGTGGTCCTCGGCGCCCGCCTCTTCTCCCTCGGAGCCACGGTCCCTTTCACCAAACTACGATGCGGCAACGTAAAATCGACCATCTCGCTGCTCACCTGGGGCGGCCTGCGGGGCGGCATCTCCATCGCCTTGGCCCTCTCCCTCCAACCCGACATGTCCCGCGAGCTGATCGTTTTCGTCACCTACATCGTCGTGGTCTTCTCCATTCTCGTCCAAGCCCTCAGCATCGGAAAGTTGGTGAAGAAATTAGGTGTCAGCGGTTGATCTGTCACGGAGTGATCGTTTTGAATACGAACTCACATGAGTTCGATCCCGCTTCCTTTCGATCCCACCGACTTTCCCTGCGTGGGCATCGTGGGGAGTTTCGATGAACTCGTTTCCACCCGTTTCTCCGGCGAAGTCAACGCCCTGTGTTGGCCTCGCCAACTGAGCGGAGACTTCGCTGAGATCGAACAAAGCCTCCCCGAAATCGACGGGATCACGACTCTCGATGAAGAGGACCTGCTCGGCCTGAAACTCAGCCCATCGGGTAAGATCGCCCGCGACCAACTCATCTATGACCAGCGACTACTCACCGCCCAGTCGCTGCAACCGTCCCTCGATTTAGTCCCCGCTGGTGAACCCGACCTCGATCAAGGTCCCGTGCGCACCGACGTCGGCGACTGGCACGTCGATAGCGCGACCGCCGAAGCCGACACTTACTTGTGCAGTTACTACGGCGCCGCCACGGAGGGCGTGCTCAACGCCGACGTAATCTGCCAAACCAAGATTCCCGCCACTCGCGAAACCCTCCGCCAGCTCTACGGCGGTAATGACGACGCAGGCTTAGCGTCCTACTTGAGCGAACACTTTTACGATCTGCACTACGCGCCCAAACCCGACGCGCGCATCTTCTCCTTCGGCGTCGGACACCTCTGGCGCATCGCCACCCAATACCCCGGCAGCCCCGTGCTGCCCAACGTCCACCGGGCTCCGACCACCCACGCAGACCAACCCCGACGGCTGCTGCTAATCAGTTAGATCATGCCAGCAAAGCCGGTGCCCAAACTAACTATCGGGCAAAAAGCCCGGCTCACATTCAAAAGCGCCTCCGGGGTGAGTCGGGCTTTACACCCGACAGTCCCCAATCTTTCGCCTCCTTGCTCCAATTCACTAATTCTCAGAGACTAGCCGCACGCCCAAATTCCATCCAAAACCATTTCAATTGAGCCCGTGGTTCCGGCATGTAACTTGTCCGTATCACTACCATGCCCGCTTTTCGTTCCTTCCTTTTCGCCGGCCTCCTGTTTCCTCTCACCACAACCGCCACGGATACCCTACCCACGGCGTTGCCGATCCCCGAAACCATCCCGATCGCGCAAGACGTGCCCTACCCCGGCGTGCTCGAAGTTTCGGTCGATGCGACCGACCTCGAACAGCGCATCTACTACGTAGCGCAAACGGTGCCGGTCGCCGGCCCGGGCAAGCTCACCCTCATGCTGCCGAAGTGGATCCCAGCCAAGCACCGCATCTTCGGCTCCATCCGCGCATTGGCTGGACTCACCATTCGCGCCGGCGATCAAATCATCCCGTGGAAACGTGACGATGTAGATGTCTACGCCTTCCATGTCGAGGTGCCCACCGGGGTCCATGCGCTCGACCTCAAGTTCCAGTTCCTCTCGCCCACCGAATCCAATCAGGGCCGCATCGTCACCACCCCCGACATGCTCAATCTCCAATGGTGGGATATGGTGCTGTATCCCGCCGGATACTACACGCGGCAAATCAAGATCACCCCCACCGTAACCTTCCCCGCCGACTGGGAGGCCGCCACCGCGCTCGATCTCAGGTCGCGCGACGGCAACCACTTCACCTACGAAACCACCACCATCGACGTGCTCATCGACAGCCCCATGTTTGCCGGCCGCTACTACCGCCACGAATCTCTCGGCAATTCCGTCAATCTTCATCTCTTCGCCGACAAACCCGAGGAACTGGCCGCCACCGATGAACAGATCGATATCCACCGCGAACTCGTTAATCAAGCTTCGCTCCTCTTCGGCGGCCAGCACTACGGCGAATACGAATTCCTCGTCGCGATCAGTGACACGATCGGCAGCATCGGACTAGAGCACCAAAGCAGTTCCGAAAACCAGGTCGACCCCGGCTACTTCACCGCATGGGAAAAAGCGCCCGATCGCGGCCTACTCCCTCACGAACTCGTCCACAGTTGGAATGGCAAATACCGCCGCCCCGCTGATATGTGGACGCCTGATTTTCGCACGCCCATGCGCAACAATTTGCTTTGGGTCTACGAGGGCCAAACTCAATTCTGGGGCGAGGTTTTGGCCGCCCGCTCGGGCATGAAAACCAAGCAAGAAACCTTGGACCGACTCGCCGCGACCGCCGCCCGCTACAACGACAGACCCGGCCGCACTTGGCGCCCGCTCGCCGACACCACTCTCGATCCCATCATCGCCGCTCGCCAAGCCCGCGGATGGACCAGTTGGCAGCGCACCGAAGACTACTACAGCGAAGGTCTCCTCATCTGGCTCGATGCCGACAGCCTCATTCGCGAACAAACCCACGGCACTAAATCTCTCGACGACTTCGCCCAGAAATTTTTCGGCGTCAACGACGGCGACCTCGGTCAACTCACCTACACCTTTGCCGACGTCGTCGCCGATCTCAACGCCGTGCATCCTTTCGACTGGGAGCCTTGGCTGCGCGAACGCGTAGAAGAAACCAATCCCCCAGCGCCCCTCGACGGTCTCACCCGTGGCGGCTATCGCCTCACTTTTAACAAGGAGCCATCCTCCTATTTTAAGAATTCCGAGAGCAAAAGTAACTACACCGAACTTTCCTATTCCTTGGGCCTGCGGGTTAAAAACGACGGCTCCGTCTCCGATGTTATTTGGGACAGCCTCGCCTTCAACGCCGGTCTCGCCAAGGGCAACCAAATCATCGCCATCAACCACCGTGCCTATGAGGCCGGTGCGTTGAAGAAGCTGCTTAAAACCAAAACTTCGCCGTTCTCACTCCTCATCAAAACCGGCGACCTCTACCACACCATTGAGATTAACTACACCGACGGTCTCCGCTACCCCGTCCTCGAAAAAATCGGCGAAGCCGACGGTTGGCTCGACGCCCTCCTTGCCCCGCTGGAATAGTGCGCCCTGGTCGCAGAGTTTCAGTAGCGTTGGCCCCCCAGCGGCAACCAAACTGCCGCTCTTCCTATCGCTGCACGTCCAGAATCGCGGCCAATCGTTTGCGTAGCGACGCGATCCCAAATGGCTTCGCCAACACCCCCGCCGGATGGATCGCATCGGCCGGCAAGTTCGCTAATTTTTGTGAGTAACCGCTAATGAGTAAAACCGGCACCTTCGGGTTATGCCGATGCATCTCCAAATGCGCTTCAAGCCCATTCATCCGCGGCATGGTGAGATCGAGCAACACACATGCAATCTCGCCATCCCACTGTTTGAACTTCTCCACCCCATCCCATCCGTCTTCGGCAAACCGGACCGAGAATCCCAGTTTATTTAAAAGGGCCCCCGCCACGATCCGAATTGCGCGATCATCATCAACCACCAGCACCGTGCCCGCCCCTTTCCAATTCTCATCAGGTTCATCACCTGCTTCGACGGTCTCCGGCTTGATATCAAGCGCCGGAAACGCGATCCGGAAAAGCGATCCTTTCCCCACCGCACTCCGCACCGCAATCGCGCCTTGGTGAGAACGCACGTAACCCACCACTGCCGCCAGTCCCAATCCTTGTCCGGTAAATTTCGTCGTAAAAAACGGTTCAAAAATCTTCGCCAGCACGTCGGAACTCATCCCCAATCCCGTATCTTCGATCTCTAGAATAACGTAGTCCCCCGCCGAAATCGACTGTCCCAGAAACTGTTGCTCAATTTCCGTCTGACTCAAAGCGCAAGCCCGGGTCCGCAACATGAGCCGACCCGGCGCATCCCCGATCGCCTGCACTCCATTCGCTGCCACGTTCATGACCAACTGCTGCGTCTGCGTCGTAGAAGCCAACACCAGTGGCAGTGCTTTTCCCTCCTGAAATTCGACGACTATCTTCTTATTTATACTGGGCTTGAGCAACTGCAGCGTCCCCTCAATTAACTGATTTAAATTCAGCTGAGCAAAAGAAACTGGGCTCCGTCCCGCATAGGCTAGCATCTGGTGACACAGCGCCGACGCTTGCTCCGCCGCATCTTCAATTTCATCCAAGAATCCGGCGATCTTTCTCTCATCTTGTGACTCGCTTCTCGCTAAATTCGCATTCCCCACCACCGCCGTCATGAGATTGTTGAAATCGTGCGCGATACCTCCCGCCAAGACGCCCATGCTTTCTGCTTTTTGCACCTCGAGCAATTTACGTTCCTGCTGAATTCTTCCCGCTTCCGCCTTCCGCTGCTCTGTAATGTCTCTTATGATACACGAATAGGAATACGCATCTGTCTCATCATCCCAATGCGCCATCACCACCTGAGAAGTTGGCACCGTGCCCCCCTGCGGTGATTCCATATCCATTTCACCTTCCCAACTCCCGAGTTCTCGTGCCTTCGGAATCGCCGCCTCCAAAATCTCTCGCCCCGCACCATCGGGAAACAGTGCGGTAATTTCCCGGCCAACCCATGACCCGCCCGTATCCGTGACCGGCCACACACCCAACAACGCCGCATTCGTATACAATATCGTGCCGCGCCCATCAGTCGTTAAAACGAAGTCCGGCGTCGCCTCGATCACCTTCGTCAGTCGCACGATTTCAGCCTCCGCTCGCTTCCGCGCATTGATATCCACATGCGTGCCTGCAATCCGCAGTGGCTGACCTTCCTTGTCTCGCTGCACCACTGAACCTCGCGAATTCAGCCAATGCCAACGCCCGTTCTTGGCTCGAACCCGGTAGTCTATTTCAAACAGTGCCGTCCGGCCTTCCAGATGGTTCCCCAACGCAATCTGCTCCAATCCGGCATCGAGGGGATGGATCAAGGATAACCACCCCCCTCTTGTCTCTACGAGCTCACCCACCTCGTAGCCGAGTAACTCCGCGAGTCGCGTGTTTCTCTGCACTTCACTCGTGGCAATATTCCACTCCCAAACCCCCAATTGAGCCCCTTGAATCACTCGATTCAGTTGGCGCTGACTCGCCTCAAACCGCCGCTCGGCCTCATCTCGTCTAGAAACCAACGAGCCCAACCCCAAACCTACACCCGCGACTGCCACCTCAAACAGTAGATACACATACGCGAAGTCTGGCGTCGATCCCGTCAAACGCATCCCGACTAAGCCGGTCATCGTGATCATCAGCGTCGCCAAAACCGCTCCCGGCAGACCATGCTTCATACAGATCCACACCAACGGCAGGAAACAGAGATAGAACGCATAGTGGTCCCGCAACACCGGCACGGCCAAAACCACCGCAACCGACCCCACCAGAATTAGCGCCCGCACCAACGCGGCCGTAAAATCACCGAGTTTCCATTCGTCCAATCGGATCGCTGGAGCTTCCCCTCTCAACCAAGGACCCACAAAAATCATGGCGACCGGCACCACCGTTAAAACACCACTCGCATCCCCAATCCACCAATTGAAAAATACTACCCAAAAATCCGCCATCGCCCACGGACCATTTCCAATCGCCACCACCGTTCCCAACGCCGCATAGACCGCTGGCGAAACCACCACCGCCATGCAAAAGATCAATGTGCTCCGTCCATTACCCGGCAGAAGATTCGGACCGATATACCGGCGCACCAGCGCCGCGGTGAGCATGTAATTTGCCGTGATCAACGCCGGGAACACCACCGCGGCGAGAGGATGGGGCGCCCCCGAAAAAAGTGCTCCCGCGTAATTGACCACAAACACCACCGGCCAATAGCGAGGCCCCAACAAAACCAACAGCGACAACGCCAAACCCGCGGGCGGATACCAAATCGAGGTCGGAACTTTCAACGCGGTATCAAACCAAATCGCCAGAAAATGCAGGCTCAAATGCAAGATCGCATAGGCCAGACAAACCCCGACTTGGCGTGTGAATTGCAGCTTCATAAGAGTTTACATAATTTTAGGAAGCCGTGCGGACCACAACGTGACCAGCACATAAGACCTCTCTTCTGACACCTACGTCGTTTTTCCTCGAGACTTCCTCGAGCTCTAGTTCCTCGCTCAGTCTCGCCCAAAGTAATAGATCGAGCCATCATCACTCCCCCCGACGGCCGCTGAGCCATCGCCCGAAATCGTCACGGGCCAACTCATATTGCTCGTCGGGCACTGCCACTGCACCGTTGCGACCACCATGGAGTTTGGCGCCGCGACGATCCCGCCGATGAGATAAAAGTGCCCCGGCGTGCCATCTGGATGCCCGTCAGCCACCGCCATCACCCCGCGCGCCAGATCCATGCAAAGGCTGTTGGGATTGCGCAGCGTCTGAATCTTTGCCCGCGACACTGGCGTCCCGCCCATCACCGTCGCCGCGTAAGCGAGACCCGCATCGCTGCCCACATTGACGACCCCGGCAAATAGGCTCGCGTCCGTCGAAACCCCCACGCCGTAAATCGCATCCGGTGATCCCGTATCGAAAGAATACGTCGGCACTCCCGTCCTTAAAAAAGTCGGCACGTCAAATAGATGGTAGACGCCGCCAGAGCCCCCCGCCGCCGCTCGACCGGCATCCGATGAAACCGCGACCCCGTAGACTCCCTCGCACGCGAGGAACTCATCCTTCCAACGCAGCACTCCCTTCCCGTCATAACAATACGTGCCAAATGTATCGGTTGTTTCGAGACCGGGTTTTGTCAGCTGATCTGCGACCGTTGCGCTCCGTCGAGCCGCTGGGGCCGTGCCATAAGAATGGTAGAATGTCCCTCCCACGACCGTTCCACCATCGGCCGAGACCGCGACTGAATTGATGTAACGAGGCTGCGTTTGCGGCGCGATTTTCCACGTGGGCGCTTGGACAGGGTAGTCGGGCAAACTTGCTTCGAATGAAGACGGTGAATTCATGGTCGGAGAAACTTTTCGAGTTAAAAAGTCAACGGCCCACCTTGGTTCAATCCCCCTCGGGGGGAAGAACACAAGCAGTCTCAACGTTCGATTTTTCCGTGTAAACTAGGGCGAACAACTCAGTTTCCCTGAGTTCAATACCCTAGTTTTATCCAGAAAACCCCTCAGCCCAGTTGTCCTCCCCTCTAGCCACCCTACCCCAGCCCGCTAAATCTTAGTGCGATTGTTACTCTTAATGTGCGCATGACTTCGATTCAGCGCCTGCTGACGCTGAGAGGCCAACAGCGCCCCGTCCTGCCGAATCGTCAGCCCATTGCCCGCCCCATCGGCACCGTCCTGCCGCGCCGCCGCGGCAAACAAAACCAAACATTCCGCCGCTGCGGGCAACCGGTGGCCCGGAAATCCCGCATGCCGGAAAAGCCATTCCCACGTCGCGCTCGAAATCTGTGATTCATTACTCAAGCCCCCAACCGAACCGATGCTCAACCAGATGGCGAGAACTCACTCACTCCTCCTCCCACTTCAGCTCGGCCAAAACCGGTTCAATCCCCCTCTCCGACCGCCCGACCCGTTTCGCGACCATTAATCATCAGCGGCTGGCCACCTAGCGATTTTGTGTCCACTAGTATCCCATGCCAAGAAGTCTTATTCGCCCTCTCATCACTCTGTGCGCGGCCATCTCCCCCCTCCCCCTGCTACCGGCGGCCGCAGCCGAGTTGCCCCAGCTCCCCCCTCGGGTCGTCGCTCCAACCGACAAGGCCGAGTTCCGCCGCTTCACCCTCGCTAACGGCCTCAAGGTCCTCCTTGTCTCCGACGTTAATTTCAACAAGTCCGGCGCTGCCCTCGCCGTCGGCATCGGCCAAATCGACGACCCCTTCGAACACGCCGGCCTCGCCCATTTCCTCGAGCACATGCTCTTTCTCGGCACTGAGAAATACCCCGACGTCAAAGATTACGCCACCTACATCAACACCAACGGTGGCTACAATAACGCCTACACGACCACCGACCTCACCAACTACCAATTCGAGATTCGTCACGAGGCCCTCGAAGGCGCCCTCGATCGCTTTTCCCAATTCTTCATCGCGCCTCTCTTCAACCCCGACTTCACCGAACGAGAGGTCAACGCCGTTAACAACGAGGCTATGCGCCACGTGCAAAACGACCTCCGTCGTATGCTCAACGTTCGTCGCGAGCTCTACAACCCCGCCGCCGGCGAATCCAAGTTTTCCACCGGCAACCTACAGACCCTCGCCAATGCCAATGCCGACGTCGTCCGCGCCTTCTACGAGGCCACCTACAGCGCCGATCGCATGGCCCTCTCCATCGCCAGTGACGCCTCCCTCGATCAGCTCGAAGCCTACGCTCGCCAATACTTCAGCCCTATCCCCAATCGCGACCTTCCCACCATCGACCGTGAACCCATTTTCTTGCCCCGCAAGGAAGCACTCCGGCTCGCCACCATCGAACCCGTCAAAGAAATCCGCCAGCTCTGGCTCGAATTCGTCACCCCCCCCACCCGTCCAAATTTCGCCAGCAAACCGGACGCCCTCCTCCTTTCCCTCATCAATTATCCTGGTGAAGGTGGCCTGATCAAAGCGCTCAAGGACGCCGACCTCGCCACCACCGTCGGCGGCTTCTCTTGGACCCGCACCACCGGCTACGAGTCCCTCTTCCTCTCCGCCGACCTCACCCCTCACGGTGCCGCAAATGTGCCAGCAGTCATGGAGCTCTTTTTCTCCTACCTAAAACACCTCCGCGTTTCGCCTTTCCCTTCCGCCTTCTACGCTGACCAAGCCCGTATCGCTTCCCTCGAAGAATCCTATCGCGATCGCGGCGAAGGCGCCCCCCTCGCCACCGAGCTGGCCAACAACGCCCTTTACTACCCGCTCTCCATCGCCGAACGCGCCCCGATCGTCTGGGGTCAGCCCGACGAGGCCGCCTATCGCGAACTCCTCAACGCCCTCACCCCCGACAACATGCTCGCCACTTTCCAAGCCAAGGGCGTGCCCACCGACCGCACCGAAGAGATCTACGAATCCGCCTACGCCTACACCGAAACCACCGGCGATGCCTACGACCGTCTCGTCATGCCACCCGCCGTGGTCGAGTTCGCCCTTCCCTCCGCCAACCCCTTCATCCCCGGCGAAACTAAACTCGTCTCCGAACGCCCCCTCAAGTTGATCGATGAGGAAGGCCTGCAACTTTACTACGCACAAGACCTCGAATTCCAACGCCCCCAGACCGCCATAAAATTTCGCTTCGTTCCCCAGCGCGCCCACGCCACCGCCGAAACCGACCTTCTCCTTCGCTTCTACGAAACAATCCTGCAAGACGCGATCGAACCCGGGGCCGGCGACGCCAGCATCGCGGGAGTCGACTACAACCTCTCCATCGGCCTCGAAGGCCTCACCCTCACGGTCTCCGGCTTTGCCGATTCTCCGGTGCGCTTCGTCTACTATGTCCTGAGCCGCATGCGCGCGCTCGAGGTGACACCCGCCCGCTTCGCCTCCCTCAGCGAATTCGTGGTTCGCAACCTCAATAGCTACCAACAAACCGAAGCCTACGTTCTGGCCCGCGACCGCTCGACCGCCGCCATGCGCGAGTTCAACTTCTTGCCGGACCACTCCCTCGACCGCGCCTCATCCGTCACTTGGGCCGAGGTCCAAACCAGCGCTTCCGAATTCTTCGCCCAAGGTCAGCTCCAGATCCTCATCCACGGCCATATTATCCCCGAAGACGCCACCGTCATCGCCCACCGTTTACGCAGTCTGTTCAAAGCCAAGTCGGCCCCCACCGACTCGCTCGTGCGTCGCGCCAACCTCAGTCTCCGTTCCGGTGAATCCATCGTCGATACCGCCGTGATCGAAGGGGTTAATTCTGCGTTTTGGAACCTCTACATCATCCCCAACGACGACCCCGAAACGCGCGCTGCCATGGAAGTCATCGGCAACTTCATGCGCACCCCTTACTCCGAGGAACTTCGCACCAAACAACAACTCGGCTACATCGTCGGCACCGGCAGCGGCGTCTCTCGGGGCATGAGCCTCCTCTACGCCGTCATTCAATCGAGTGCCTACGCCCCCGATGAGCTTCAAAAACGCTCCGACAAGTTCCTCGCCACCATGCCCGATCTCCTCGCCAACCTCCCCGCCGATCAGTGGGCCACCCTTGTCGCCGGGGCCCGCTCTCAACTCGAAGAAACGCCCACGAGCATAGCCGAAAAAGCCGACCGCATGTTCTCCCTCGGCTACGACTACCACGCCGACTGGGATCGCACCCAAGACACCCTGACCGCGCTCGATCAACTCACCCAAGCCGACGCCGCCAAACTCTTCACCCGCGCCATCGATCCCGCGCACGGGCGCAGCATCAAAACCCTCGTTGCCAGCAAAGCTCACGCCGCCAGCGACGCACCACCCACCTTCCGCGAGCTCCAAACTTGGAAGGAAACCCGAACCTACCAGTAGGTCGTTTATAGATTTCAATCCCTGCACCGCCGAGCCCTCCCGCTCGGCGGTTTTTTACGCCCCCACCCCCACCACGATTAGGCGATTTCCGCCCGCCTCATCCTCAAGGAACTTGATCCGCGTTCACGCCTTCTGCCTTCAATTTCTCCTCCGCCCACGCCGCGTCCGCCGGCGCTTTCGCTAACCCGTCGGATGCTTTCTTCGGATCACCCTCCAGCTGTAAATCAACCAGCAACGGAAAGTGATCTGATCCAAAACCCGGCAAGCGGCGGATTTCATTGAACCGGAAATCCGCACTGTGAAAAACGTGATCGAGCGGCCATCGCATCAGCGGAATTTTCGCATGATAAGAACTGAAAAACCCCGCCCCACTCGCGGATCAAGCAAACCGCTCACGCGCCGAAATAACCGAGTCGTCGCCGACCAAGCGACATCATTGAGATCTCCCGCCACCACCACGGGCAACGTGCCCTGATGCTCCTTGACTCGCTTCCCGACCATCACGAGTTCGGCATCCCGCTGCGTGGATTCAGGATTCTCCGTCGGGCTCGGCGGACTCGGATGCAGCCAATGGGTTCTCACTTCCTTGCCCGACCTCAACACCACCGTGGCGTGCATCGAGGGGACTCGCTCTTCCACCAAAAACGCTACTGCGGTGTCCACGAGCAACAGCCGTGAAAACAATAACATCCCGTAAAGATTATCCCGCGGACAACTGAGTCTCTCCCGATAGCCTTCTTTCTCTAGGACAGCCAACTCTCGCTCCCACCACTCATCCGCTTCCAACACCACCACCACATCCGGATTAGCTCCCGTCACGATCTTCAAAAAATCTTCTGCCCGTCGATTTGGTTGCCACACGTTCGCCGTCAAAATCCTCAGCGAATCATCTGGAGACCGTTTCTTCCCAGCCGCCACCTCCACCCGCGCCCAAACGGTGTAAGGCCAAATCCAGCCCAATTGTATCACCACGCAGCTCAGTGCCAGTAGTCCCACCATCAATTCCGCCGATCCGTTCCAGCCCACCCACCAAGTCTGCGCTCCCAACGAAAAGGCGCCCAACCAAGCCAGCTGCAATCTCGGAAAATCCCATCCCCGCACGAGGTAATGTTCTTTCCGCCAAAACGGCAGTAGTGTCGCCACCAGCAACAGGCTATTCAACCCGGTAAGAAAAACCATCGACATCAGTTAGGTCTGTTGATCACCACTCACGCAACCACCGCCGGGCACTATTTCCGCGCCGTCAATCGATTCACCCGCCAAATCACCAACCCGAGCAATACCGTTCCGCCCAAGGCAATCCACGGCACGCTCGACACCGACCACTCCTGCACCAACCACCCCGAAATCGCTGGTAGAGCCGCCCCCCCGATATACGACGAAGCCGTCTGCCGACCGATTACCGTCTGCACCGCCTCCGGGGCGAATCGATTGGGCGCCTCATACATGTGCCCCGGATAGATCGGCGCAAAACCCCACCCCATTAAGATCACCCCGAGGCTCGCCCCACTCACCGAGTCTGCCACCAGAAACAATACCGCTCCCACCACCGCCAACATCACGCCACCGCCCATCACCCGACGATTTCCCCAACGCCCCGCGACCAAACCCACCAGAATCCGACCCAACGTGATCGACCCAAAATACCCCGTCGCCACAAAACCCGCCACCGCTAAAGACGCCCCCCGCAGCTCCACCAAATGAGTCGCAATCCACAACCCCACCGTGATCTCCACCCCCACGTAAATCGCAAAAATTCCCGCCGACAAAATTCCCGCTTCCGAGTTAGGTCCCCACCTTAATTCCCCCCCCGAACGCCCCACCTCATCGTCCACCACTTTCGGACTTTTCGGCGCACCACTCCACCAACCCAACGTCGCCGCAAACAGCCCCACCAAACTCAACTGCACCACCGCAATGATCACATAACCCCAGCGCCATCCCTCGGCCCCACTCAGACAACTCGCGATCACCAACGGCCCCGAGGTTGCGCCCACCCCCCAAAACGCATGCAGCCAATTCATGTGTCGCGCCTCATATTGCCTCGCCACGAATCCATTGAGCCCCGCATCGACCGCCCCCGCCCCCAATCCGAGCGGCACTGCCGCCGCCACCAACCACCCCAGTCCCTGCGCCTGCGAAATCACCAGCAGCCCCACCCCCGTCATCGCGCAACTGACCGTGGCCACCGGCCCGACCGCAAACCGTCGCCCGATCACCCCGCTCGCCACGCTCGATCCCGCCGCCAATAACGTGACCCACAACAATAATGGTCCCGCCATCCCCACCGGAATTCCCAACCCCGTATGCATCGCCGGCCAAGCCACCCCCAACGTCCCATCCGGCAACCCCAGACTGAAAAACCCGAGGTAGATCACCCCCAACAGATATCGCCCCGGCCGTTTGCTCATCTTGTCGTTCACCATCTACCAGTTGTCCTTCTCTTTCAGAAAAATCAAAGCCCCTTTTATCAGGACTTTACGCATTTTACCTCCTCTTTTGCATAACACCCTTTCCCGAGCTTGCAGTCCCTTCCGTCTTTATGCGCTGTTCTATAGTTTGATGGCAATCACTCCACCTTCTCTTCCTCGCAAGGTCTCTCCTACGCACATCGAGGGGATTTCCCAATTTGTGCAGCAATTCGTGCGCAATGAGCTCACCGGTAATGATGGGAACCCCACCTTAGATCGCACCCTCAATATCGATCGCCGGCATCCCACTTTAGCCGACGCCATCAAGCTCTTTGGTCCCAAACCCACGGTTCTTTTCCAAGGCTACACCGCGCCGTCCAATGCCCAGGCATTTCGCGACTTCTTAATGTCTTATTGCTGCGATGACTCCATCATCCATGCCCTCGATTTACACGATATGCCGGCCCTCTACCGGCAACTCGAAATTGCCGTGCCCGAGCTTACGTTTCACGTCGCCGACGCCTGCGACTACCTCAAAGACCTCTCGACCGGTCAGGTATCAATCCTCATTCAACACGGCCTCGCCAACTGCTGTCCCCCTCCCCGTTGGCCCGCTTTTCAACAAGAGGGCTCACGCCTCCTTTCTTCCGACGGCTTCGCCCTCATGCTGTTTAGCGAACTCGACTCGCCCACCTCGATCATCTCCGTCACTACCGCTGAATTCGAGTCCCTCACCGGCGCAACGTGGGACCCGCACGGGGTTGATCTGGCGGAACTCGACCTGCCCCCCCACCAAATGAAACAACTTTTAGGCAAAACAGTTTACGACTCCACGACCGAAACCCGCACGCTCATCACGGCACCCTCCGGTCGTTTCGAATTCTTCACGCCCTTCTCCCGTTACGAGTCTTCTTTGGCTGCAGCCGGTTTGGTGGTGCGGTCACGCCTCTTCCATACCGAGCTGGATAGTAATGGCATTCTTTGTCGAAGAAGTCACTGCCTCGTCGGTCACCGCTGAGCGCCTCCCATTCCCGCCGACCAACGCCCATACCCCTTGTGCCAGAAATCGATCTCACTCCTGGACAAGCCGCGTTCTTAATCGAGCCGATCTCATCTCGGTCCCAACCACTGGTCCAAATCTCCTGCACCAATCGCTCTGGAGTTTTAACCCCCGAAGTAAAGGGAGCCTGGGCCGCCGTCCTATCCCACTTCGACACCCTACGCGTAGGATTTCGACGCAATGCTGCCGGCACCCCCATCCCGTTTATCGCCGACCAGCTCGCTCTCCCCTGGCACGTCGCACCTGCCCCCAACGCCTCCACCGCGACCCCCGAATCATGGCTGCAATTCCTCGCCACAGATCGGGCCAAACCTTTTGAGCTCGACCAGCCCCCCCTGTGGCGGATCACCGTTTTCGAAGTATCCCCCGCCGAACTGCGCTGGGTCTGGACTTTTCATCACGCCCTTTTCGACGGACGTTCGTTCGAACCCATTCTAACCGCTTTTGCGGCCGCCAAAACGCACCAACCCCTTCCTCCGGTCGCCCTGACTGCCCCCCAAGTCGCCCGCGCCCTCCAGACGAAGCGACAAGCCGCCCACGACCGAGGGCTCGCCGCCGCCCATTGGCGAAAATACTTCGCCGATCCCCCCGCCCCGGTCAACCCAACGCAACCACTGCCGACTTCCTCTCCTCGCGGACCGAGCCACCACCTCGCCGCAATTGCCCTCACCTCCGGGGAGCAGGCCGCTCTCCTTCGCGCCGCGCGCGAATCTCAAATCACCATTGGCACCGTGGTGTTGGGCGTTTGGTCGCTGGTCTTATCCGCTCTTCTCGACACCAACGATGTCGTATTCGGCGTGACTCGGGCGTGCCGACACCTCCCGGCCGGCGAAGCCAAATCCGCCGTCGGATTGTTCATCAACACGCTTCCCTTCCGCGCCAAACTAAACCCCGACCAATCCTTCCGCGAATTACTCCAGTCTCTTCGCGAACAACAAATTTCCCTGCGTGACGCCGAACTCGATACCACGCTCGATATTCGAGCGGCCGCTCCCGATATCGCCCCCCCCTTGTTTTCTTCTAGCGTGGTCATCGAAAATCGGGACTACGTCGAAGCGTTCAATCATCGCTGGCAAAATACCCTGCAACAGGAGTTCGATCTCACCCAAAGCCGGCCCCCCATTCCTCTCCTGCTGACGGGTCATCTTAATCCGCAACTCAAGCTCGAGCTCGTTGCTTCCGCCGATCAATTCGACGACGCCTTTGCTCACAGTATCGCGGACGCCTACCTCACCGTCCTCCGCCACTCTATTGCCCACCCCGACACGCCCCTACGTTCGATTCCACTCGTCTCCTCCGCCACCGCAGCCGGAATTCGGCGTCAACTCACTGGTCCCGTCCTGCCGGTTCCAACCGACGAACTGCTACATCATCGCTTCGAAAAATCCGCGCGATCACACCCTCAAAAAGTCGCCGTCCACGACGACGAAGCCACCACCACCTACGAACAACTCAACGCCTCGGCCGAACGTATCGCCGCCCGCCTCCGCCAATTAGGCATCGTTCCCGATACGCTTTGTGCCGTCGTGCTCCCTCGCTCCGCCCGCCTCCTTGCCTCGATCCTCGGCGTGCTGAAATCCGGCGGCACTAACCTCATGCTCGACGCCAGTTTTCCGCTCCCTCGACTGGTGCGTTTGATCCAGCAAGCTCAGCCCGTCGTCGTGCTCTGCGATGCGAAATTTTCCGAAGAGCTGCAGGCCGCCGAATGCACAATCCCGTGCCTCGATCCCGCCGATCTCCCGTCCCCCTCCCTGCCCCTATCCCCCGCTCCCGCATCCACCTTGCTCCCCTCGCACCTGGCCTACGCGATCTTCACCTCGGGGAGCAGCGGTCTCCCCAAACTCGTGGGCGTTGAGCACAGCCAAGCCGTCAATTTCGTGGCCTACGCCACCGCTCAGGTGGCCGACCCCGAAGCCCTTCGATGGGTGCCCTTCATCGATTCCCCTGCCTTTGATTCCTGCATATCGCAGATTTTTACCACCCTCGCGCACTCCGGCAGTCTCGTTTCCTTCGCCCAAGTCTCCCATCTGCGCGAGTCTCCGTTCTTCGAAAAATTTACCTGTATCGGCAGCGCTCCAAATCAACTCACCTCCCTCCTCGACTCGGGAGGGTTTCCGCCCGCCGCTCGTCTCGTCAGCACTGGCGGAGACATCATCCCCGAAGCCCTCATCACGGCCCTCTCGCAACAGCCATCCGTGCAACGCGTCGTCAACCTTTACGGCCCCACCGAGACCACCGTCTACTGCACCGCTCAACCCCTCTTCGACCGCCTCGCCTCGACCCAACCCGTCTCGCGGATCAAGACTCAATCCGGCCGCAATATCGGTCGACCCATCAGCAACGTCACCGTCGAAGTCGTTTCCCCTCTCGGCCAAACCCTGCCCGCCGGCTGGGCCGGCGAACTCTGGATCAGCGGTGCCCTCGTCGCGCGCGGCTACCTTTTAGAAACAGCTCAAGCGGCATCGCCATTCGAATCCCCCCCCGCCCCTCGTCGTTACCACTCCGGCGACCGCGTCGTGCTCACCCCCGACGGCACTCTCCAATTCGAAGGTCGCCGCGATCAGCAGATCAAAATTCGGGGCGTCCGGATCGATCCCGCTGAGATCGTCTCCCGCCTGCGCGAACAAGCTGGCGTAAAAGACGTTTTTGTCGGCCTGCACCGCCCCCTTGGCGCGGTCCCACTCCTCGCCGCCTGGGTCGCGGGATCACCCGAACTCGATTTGAAAAGAATCCGGCAAGCCGTCGCTCAACAGCTTCCCTCCGCCGCCGTCCCCAGCTTGTGGTGTGCTCTGGATACCCTTCCCCTCACCCACTCCGGTAAAGTCGATCATCGCAATCTTCCCCCCCCATCCCCTTCCGCTGACGAAATTGATCCGCAAGATTTCCGCCCCACAGAACGACGCCTACTCAATCTCTGGCACCGCCAGCTCAATCTCCCGCCCCCCCGCCTGACCACCGACTTCTTTGCCACTGGGGGCGATTCTCTGGTCGCGGCCCAATGGATCGCGGTAATCGAAGCCGAATTCAATCTGCGACTACCCGTCGGGATTTTGAATCAGTCCGCCTCGGTCAAAGATCTCGCGCAATGGATAGACCGCCCTCTCGCCGATCTTATCGCCCCGACTACCCCCACTTCCGTATCCATTATTTCGATTCATAGCACCGGTCCGGGCATCCCCCTGTTGATCATTCCCGGCGGAGCAGGCGAAGATCGCCAATTCGTCCGATTCCGTCCGCTCATCAATCACCTCGCTCCGCAACGGCCCATTTACTGGCTCAGTCGCTCCCTCCCGGAGTCCGTTGAACGCGCGTCCGACCCCGCGACGATTTCAAAGTATATCGCGTCTGCCACCGCCGCGATTACTCGTCAATTTGGCGACGCGCCCATCGCGATTCTCGGCTACTGCCTCGGCGGCACCACCGCCTGGTTAATTAATCAGGCGTTCGAAAAACAAGGGCATCAACACCTCAAATTGCTCCTGCTCGATACTATTCTACCTCTCGAGTTTCAGCGCCGATCACGATTTGTAAAACGATTCGGCCTGGTCCTCGCTTACCAATCCGCCTGGCAACAGTCCTACCCTTCAGCCTTTGAACGCTGGCTCAAATTGCCGCTCTGGATGGCCCGGACATTGAGGCAAAAACTATCCGACTCCTCGTCCCATGCCGCCGTTTCACTCCCCGGAGGTGTCGTGACCCACGATCCGATCACAATCGCGTTGGGCGAAAACCTCCGCCAGCAGGAATTTGAGGGCTCCACCTCCAAACCAATCTTTTTACTCCACGGCGATAACACCGCCCGTTCTCACCTCCCCTCTGAATGGCGGAAAAAGACCTCCGGGGATCTCACCTACGTCCAGCTCTCTCTCTTGTCCCACGACGAAATAGTGACTCACGCTCCTGAAAAAGTCGCCGCCAACATCGCGCGCTTTCTGGCCCCGAAGTAATCTCACTTCCCCCCCTTTTTTCTCGAGGCGCCCCTAATCCAACGCACGCCCACCCGTTGCGCCGTCCGTTGCCTCTCAGCAAGGGAGGGACGGACCGCTGGGTCGTCCACATCTGCCCCCAGTCCAGATGTAACAAGGAGCGTTGCTTAACGCCCCCCCATCCTGCCCCTCCAGCCTTGCCTCTCGGTACCCAAACAAAAAACACCGCACTGCGTCAGCCCCCCCCGCGTAGCCGGTAGGCGAAGCCTTTGCTCTTCAGTTGCCCAACGGGCACCCACTGCATCACCCCTTCGGGGCACGATCTTCGATCGCACCATCTCCGCGCTACCGCGCTCCGTCGGGTCCATTCGTGGCTAAAAATCTGCCCCGCCGCCGCCCCCCCCGCGCCTAATCCCCCCGCTGCCGCCCACTCGCGATCACCGCATCAAGCCGGGCCACCATCTTCGCCAGCACTTCCGGTTTTTGCGCTGCCAAGTCATGCCGTTCTCCTGGATCTTCCGGCAGATAGAACAGCTGGTGCAGCGGCACCTCCGTGTTCGCGAGTTTCTCTTCCACCACCGAGTTACGAGCGCGATTCTGCGAATGACGTAACAACTTCCAGTCCCCGGCGCGGAAACCATAATTTCCCCACGAACCATTATCCTGCTGCACGAGATGATCCCGACCCTTTGCTCCCATTTTGCCGAGTAATGCGCCTGATATATCCCGGCTGTCCGGTGCCGCATGGTCGGGCACATTCACGCCCGCGATCGCCGCAAAACTAGCCGCCAAATCCACCGTGCTCACCAATTCGTTCGAAATCGATGGTTCGATTTCACCCGGCCAACACGTGATAAATGGCGTGCGCGTGCCCCCTTCAAATACGCTATACTTGCCGCCCGTGAACGGACCCGCCGCGCGGTGCGAACCCACCTTCTCCAACGCCCCATCCGCATAACCGTCGTCCATCACCGGGCCATTGTCTGAGCAGAAAACGATCAAAGTATTATCCGCGATATCGAGCCGCTCCAGCGTCTTGCGCAGCTCGCCCACGCACCAATCGAGTTGCACGATGCTATCGCCTCGCAGCCCCAGTTCCGACTTCCCTTGGAAACGCTCGTGCGGAATCCGCGGCACATGCAAATCGTGCGAAGCAAAAAACAGAAAAAACGGACCATCCTTGTTCTTCTCGATCCATGCATCCGACTGCTTCACCCACTCGTCCGCGAGATCTTCATCGCGAAAACGCGCGGCATGCCCTCCCGTGTAAAATCCAATCCGACTGATGCCATTGTGGATCGTCTGGTTGTGCCCTTTCGTCCAATCCATCTTCAAATCCCCGCGATGCGTGATCCCCGTCGGCTGTCCGTCAGGATTCTTACTGCCCACCCACAACGGATCCGCCGGATCAAGATTCAATACCTTGCTATCCGTCACATAAACTTGCGGCACCCGGTCATTCGTCGTCGGCAACAAGAAGTGGTAATCGAACCCGATCTCTGCCGGTCCCGGTCGCAGCTCGCCATTCCAATCCGGCCCATCCGGTCCGCCCAAACCCAAATGCCATTTGCCGATCACCGCCGTCGCATAACCCGCCCGCTTTAACAGCGAAGCCACCGTCTCCGTTCCACCCGGAATCACCGCCGGCCCATTGGGAGGAGCGATCCCCGTCCCCTCGCGCCGAAACGCATACTCACCCGTCAAAAATGAAAACCGCGTCGGGGTGCAAGTTGATGCCGTGCAATAGCCGCTCGTGAAACGCACCCCATCCTTCGCCAACTGATCAATGTGCGGCGTCTGCACCCGGTTCGCCCCGTAAATCGACACATCACCGTAACCCATGTCATCGGCCATAATCACAATAATATTCGGCCGCTCCGCCGCATGCAGTGCTGCCGCGAAACTCAAAAGGGTAATCAGAAAACGCATCCATCCACTCCGCCCCATTTCCCTCCAAAAGACGAACAATATTCCCCCACCGCCTCCTGAATCGTTTACCCCAGCTTGAGTCAGCCATCAGCCTCTCCGCGGTAGTGACCCACCGCCGGGCCGTCCGCCGCTGCCCCTCAGCTCCGAATGTAGGGGCGTTGCTCGACGACGCCCGATCCTGCCTCTCCGCCTCCCCAACCTCTCCGCCTCCTCGGTGCGCTCTGCGACCAACCACGCTACCCGTCCTGCCCTAAAAACAACCACCCCGCGTCAGCCCTCAGTCCCCTCTGTTCTCTCCGGTAAAATCCAGCGCGTCAGCCCTTCTTCCTCTTCGTTTGCTTCTGACAAAATAGTCAATGCGTCAGCCCCCCCCCCAGCGCGTATTCCGTCTCCCGCCCTACGGGATGGTTAAGCACGCTGCCCCTCGGCCAAAAAACAAATCTCACCCTACCGCTCAAAGGCGAAGCGGTAGCGAAGTCATTGTTCTTCAGTCGCCCAGAGGGCACCCACTTCATCACCCCTTCGGGGCACGATCCAAGATCGCACCATCTCCGCACTACCGTGCTCCGTCGTGTCCATTCGTGGTTAAAAAATCCTGCCCCACCGCAAAAGCCTTCGCCGGATTCTTCACCAACAACGATTCAATCTCGCCCTCACTCACCCCCGCTTGACGCAATCCCGGCAGAAAATCGGTGAACAACACCTCATAGCCACGGTAGGTTCCTCCTCCCGGTTTCGCCGGATCAAACCACCCCGCATCATGCGACACCAGCACCTGCGCCCAATACCCCGCCGCGCGCAGCGCCAGCGCCAGTTCCACATGCCGATCCACCGATTTTTCGCGCAACCCATCCAACGAAATCCAAGCCCCCCGTTTCGCTGCCGCCATCAAATCCTCCTCCTTAGCTCCCTGTGCATGCACCCAAATCCACGCCGCCGCGCCCACCCCATACTCCGCCAGTATATCCAACTGCGCCAACCCCGGGCCCGCTCCCGTATGCACCGCCATCGTCAACCCCGTTTCCCGATGTGCCAAAGCCCCCGCCACGATTAACTTCACATCCACCTCTGAGAGCACCGCATCACGATCCACCGCCAACTTAATGAACGCCGGTTTAATCCCCGTGCCCTCGATCCCCTCGTTTGCTTCCGCAATCCACCTCGCCGCCAATTTCTCCGCCGATTCCGTCCAAGCGTAAGGCGGCAAAAATTTATCCGCCACCGCCCCATAAAGCCCCGTGTTGGTGAGAAATTTCACCCCCGATAAATCACTTAACTCCCGCAACAACTCCGGATCCCGACCGATAAAATTCGGCGTGCACTCCACGATCGTCTGCACCCCGCGCGCCTTCGCCGCCAGCACCCGCGGCAACGCCAATGCGATGACTTCCGCCCGATCATACCGATCCCGACTCACCAAATCCGCCCCCACAAAATCCACCAACACATGCTCATGACTCAACGTCATCCCCAACTCCCCCGCATCCACCGGTCCTGTCACCGTCTCCACCCCAAACGCCGCCACCCCCACCAGCCCAAACCATAAGATCAAAAATCCCTTCTTCATCGCCCCAACCCTACACCTCCCCGCTCATTTCTTCAACCCCACCCCTGCCCCGAATACGGGAGGGCGTTGCGCCGTGCTTCAGCCGGCGCCTGTTGCCCCTCAGTCAGACAAGAACCGCCCCTCCGAGCTCTCCGCACCTGCCCCCCAGCTCCGAAATATAACAAGGGGCGTTGCTCGACGACGCCCAATCCTGCCCCGCCGCCGCTACCTCTCCATCACCGCGTCAGCCCTTCCTTCGCTTCGTTTACTTCTGTCAAAACCTTCAGCGCATCAGCACGCCACTGCGTAACCGGTAGGTGAAGCCTTTCGTGTCCATTCGTGGTTAAAAATCCTGCGCCCCGACCCGCATTCCAAAATCGAAAATATTTCAGCCTGACTCCCCCTCAAATTTCCCCCAACCTTTCCGTTTACCATTATCCCCCATGCAAAAGTTCACCCCCACGCCTCTCGCCTCGCGCCGCACCTTCCTCAAGCACACCGCGACCCTCGGCGCCACGCTCCTCGCTGCCCCCACCATTCTCCGGGCCCAAACCCTCGGTCTTAACGGCACCCCCGGCGCCAACAGCCGCATCAACCTCGCCTTCATCGGCCACGGCAAACGCATGGGTGGCCTCATCACCATGTCCGACGTCCCCGGCGTGCAGCCTCTCTACGTCTGCGACGTCAAACCCGACAAACTCGCCGACGCCAAAGCCAACCTGACTCGCCGCGGTTTCGCCGACGTCACCGCCACCCCCGACTACGAAGACATCATCAACGATCCCGCCGTCGACGGCGTGGTCATCGTCACCCCCGACCACTGGCACGCCGCCATCGCCATCGCCGCCATGCGCGCCGGCAAAGACGTCTACGTCGAGAAGCCCATGACCCTCACCATCGCCGAAGGCCAAGCCATGGTCGCCGCCGAACGCCGCTACGGCGCCATCGTCCAGGTCGGCTCCCAACAACGCTCCGACTCCGCCTTCCTCAAAGCCGCTGAGATGGTCCGCAGCGGCTGGATCGGCGAAGTCAAACGCGTCCACGTCCGCCTCGGCACCTTCCCTCCCGCCCAACTCCGCGCCCCCGAATCCATCCCCGCCGGCTTCAACTACGACAAGTGGCTCGGCCCTGCCCCTTTCGAACCCTACACCGCCGCACGCGTCCTTGGCGACTACGGCGGAGGCTGGCGTAGCTTCTGGGAATACGGCTCCCGCAAAAACGGCGACTGGGGTGCCCACCACTACGACATCACCCAATGGGCCCTCGGCCGCGACCACACCGGCCCCACCCTCTGCGTGCCCAAAGGCTACGAAGGCGAGCCGTATCAATACTTCCAATACTCTGACGGCATCAAAGTCATCCGCGATCACCCCGAGACCAACGGCCACATGATCCGCTTCATCGGCACCGAGGGCGAAGTCAGCGTCAGCCGCGGCGGTAAACTCGAGACCTCCGTGCCCGAACTCGCCAAACGCCCCCTCAGCCCCAGCGACACCCGCCTCTACAAATCCACCGACCACGCCCAGAACTGGCTCGACGGCATCCGCACCCGCCAGACCACCATCTGCCCCGCCCATGTCGGCCACCGCACCGCGACCATCTGCCAACTCTCCGGCATCGCGGAGCGTCTCAACCGCCCCATCAAATGGGACCCCAAACGCGAGCAAATCAAAGCCGACTCCGGTGCCGCCCGCTGGACCGACCGCCCCCGCCGCGCCGGCTACGAACTCCCCGCTTAAACCACCCCAGGTAAGGACGGACCGCGGGGCCGTCCGCATCTACCCCAAAGTCTCCATCACCAATCGCACCCCATCGACCTCCCGATCCGAATGTAGGGGCGTTGCTCGACGACGCCCAATCCTACCCCTCCATCACAAAAAAACACCCCGAGCGTCAGCTCTCTGTTCTCTCCTGCAAAAAAAAACAGCGCATCAGCCCACCGGGCGTAGTCGATAGACGAAGCCCTTTCGTGTCCATTCGTGGTTAAAAAAAGACCTGCCTCCCGGCCCAAGCCTCACAGCCCCAAAAAAACAGTCCTGCCTCTAGCAGCCATAAATAAAAAACCATTTTGCCCCACAGAGACGAAGCGGTAGCGCAGTCATTCGTGTCCATTCGTGGTTAAAAAAAGACCTGCCTCCCAGCCCAAGCCTCACAGCCCCAAAAAAACAGTCCTGCCTCTAGCAGCCATAAATAAAAAACCATTTTGCCGCACAGAGACGAAGCGGTAGCGCAGTCATTCGTGTCCATTCGTGGTTCAAAAAAGACCTGCCTCCCAGCCCAAGCCCTTTCCCTAATTCATCATGATCAACAAACCCCTCTCCAAACTCGCCGCCGCGCTCCTCCTCGCCGCCACGCTCGCACTCGCGACCACCACCACGCACGCCAGCGACATCAGCGCCCACATCGTCAACCTCGACTCCAGCGACTACGCCATCCGCCAGACCGCTCGCCTCGACCTGCGGCAAACGCTCGTCGACGCCAAGTCCTCCCGCCAACGCGCCTACGAAAAAGAACTCATTCAACACATCGGCACCGGCACCCCGTTTGCCACCCGTGACTGGAACATTCGCATGCTGGAACTCATCGGCACCAAAACCGCCGTGAAACCCCTTACCGCGCTCCTCTCCGATCCTGATCCCCGCATCAGCGACAACGCTCGCCGCACCCTCTCCGCCATCCCCTCCTCCTCCGCGATCAGCGCCTTAGCCAAAGCCCTCGAGACTGCTGCCCCCGCCGACCAACCCGCCTACATCGACGCCCTCGCCTATCGTGGCGAATCCCGCGCCGTCCGCCCCCTCACTGCCGTTCTCAAATCCGGCACTCCCGCCTCCGCGTCCCACGCCGCCACCGCTCTCGCCAAGATCAACGGACGCTCCGCGCGCTCCGCCCTCCAAAGTCGCCATGCCACCGCCACCGGCGCCCTCAAAGCTGACATCGAACGCGCCCTGATCGAAGCCGGTCTCACCGATCGCAAACTCGCCGCCGACCTGGCCCTCTCCGGTCAATCCCCCGCCATCCGCACCGCCGCCTTCGCCCAGCTCACCTCCCTCGATCGCAAAGCCGCCACCAAGATGCTGCAAACCGCGCTCACCGATCCCGCCTACGTGCGCCGCGACGTGCTCATCAAAGCCGCCATTTCTTCCCCGCTTCGCGATCAAGTCATCACCCAACTCGCCACCCTTCCCCCCCCCGCCCAAGCCGTCGCCCTCGGTGCCATCGCCGATCAACGCCTCACCGCCACCGAAGCCGACGTCCTCGCCCTCCTCCCCACCGCGTCCGAGGCTCAAAACCCCCTCATCATCCGCACCCTCGGCCTCATCGGTTCCGACCAAAGCTACGCCCCCCTCTACGCGCTTTACGTCGCCGACAACGGCGACCGCACTGTCTCCGACGCCCTTGCCCGCCTCCAGGCCCCTTCCGCCGACAAGGCCCTCCTCTCCGCCGCCCAGGGCACCGGCCCCATCGAAGACCGCGTCTCCGCCCTACGTCTCCTCGTTCTCCGCAACACCACCGGAGTCACCCCCCTCATCAACCAACTCGCGCAACCCGGCCAAGATCCCGCCATCCGCCAAGCCGCCTTCAAAGCCATGGAAGTCGTCGGCGACCCCAAAAGTATCGACCAACTCCTCGCCATCGTCCTCGCCTCCGATCCTCTCAAACGCCTCGCCCAAGGCAGCCTTAAAAAGCTCAGCTTCAGCCTCGGCGTCCCCGACCACCTCTGGACCAATAACTACCAAGGCGCGTTAAAGTCTGCCCCCTCCCACGAAGCCCGCCAAGGCGTCCTCGAAATCCTCGACGGCATCTCCGGCCCCGCCGCTGCCGTCTACGTCCAGTCCCTCATCCTAACCGATCACCCCCTTCGCACCGATGCCCTCACCGTCCTCACTCGCTGGTCCGACATCTCCGCCGGCCAAGTCTGGCTAGCCCTCGCGAAAAAGTCATCCACCCCCACCGACCAAACCGCAGCCAAGACCGCTCTCAAACGCCTCATCAGCTCCAACCGAGTCACCGGCGGAGACACCAACAAAGTAAAGCTAGCCGCCCAATCCCTCACCCAGTTCCAAGACCCTGATTTCCGCACCGCAGTCCTCAAAAACTACGAAGGCAAACTGAGCCGAGACACCACCCGAGAACTCCCCAAAGCCTTCAGACCTCTCCTCAATGATCCGGCCCTAGCCTCCCAAGTTCAGGCCATCTTGGACAGGCTCTAAGCCATCTCGGGCCCGACGTCCGAACCAAAAAGTGCATACACAATTCTATCGTGGGTCGGGATTTACGCCCGACTCCCCAGAATCGGTCCATTGATTACCCACATAGCCTAGGCCTACCTCGACCTTTATCCCGCCTCCCGCTGCACCACCGTAAACGGAGGATAAACGGAGGGGGTCATGTCGTGTTTTGGGTGTTTTCTTAAATCCGAACGCCCTTCGGAGCCGTAAACAATTCATCCGTGACATTGCCGGTGTTCAGCACGGATGCGGGTTCGAAAATCGTAACCTCAGCTTCGGACACCGCTATCGTGCGATGCTCTTCTCCTCGAGGCACAACGGTCAGTTCGCCCACTTGGAGCTCCACTATCCGGTCTGCCGCGCGCTCCGAATCAAGCCCCTCACCCCGATCCCTAAATTCAATCTGCATGACTCCTTTGCAGACCATAAATAGCTCGTCCTCGCGCTCATGATAGTGCCACGGAAATACCCCAGCTATCTTCACGAGTTTCACTTCTTGACCGTTCAAAGCCGCCACCACTTTCGGTCTCCACTGCTCCTCAATTTGCTCAAAATTATCGTCCAGATTAACGACTTCCATAGTCGGTGGTTAGTCTAATCTGGAACACGGCGAAAGCTTCAAAAAGCGTATTAAGATCGAATCCAGCCACCCATACTCTGAGTCCAATCCACTCGGGATGTCGTTCGAGATAGACCGCCACGTAACTACATTTTAGGTCGACTCTCACGTTAGCCGCGCGAGCGGCATCGAACGCCATTCCATCGCGCGCCCTACACCTCCCGCCCCCAAGTTCGGATCTATATAAATCAGTGGTTAAGCAAACCCCGACTGCCTCTCCACCTCCTGCCCCTCAGCACAAAAAACAAATCGTTGCCCCACAGCGGCAGTGCGTAGTCGGTAGACGGAGCCATTAGTGTCCATTCGTGGTTAAACAAAGCACTGCCTCTCAGCCCACCGCATCACACCCGTAGATCAGCATACTCCGGATGCCGCTCCATATACAACGCGACGTAACTACACTGCGGATCGACCTTCACGCCAGCCGCGCGAGCAGCACCCAACGCCGTTTTCACCAAACGCCCCGCCACCCCCTGTCCCCGCAATTCATCCGGCACAGAGGTATGGTTCATCACCCACACTTCCCCCCGATCAACATACTCCGCCCCCCCCGTATGCCCATCCACCGTCAATTCAAAGCGAAACCCATCCTCGTTATGCACAACATCAGAACTCATCCCCCAACCTACCCCCGATTCCTCCAACGTGCCAATCCCTCTCAGACCATGCTTTCTAAATACATGGGAAGAGGCCCCTGTCTCACCGTAGATAAAACCAACTCCAGAGCGTCAGCCATCGAATGCGTAACCGGTAGGTGAAGCCTCTGTTCTTCATCGGCCCAAAGGGGCACCCACTTGTTCGATCCGCGCCCGATGGGCACTCGCGTCGCTCACCATCTCCGCGCTACCGCGCCTCCCTCGTGTCCATTCGTAGTTAAACCAATCCTGCCTCTCAGCCCTACCCAGCACCTCTCATATCCCCCAAGTCAATGGACAGCCAAGCTTGCCCAGCGACCAAGAACGACCAACCTTTCCTTCATGAGCATGACCGTCGACCAACTTGTGACCGAAATTCGGTCGCTACCCCGCGATGTCGTAGCCGACGTGGTTGATCGGGTGTTGTTAGAATCTCACGGCGGGCAAGACCCAAAACTGGCTCAAGAGTGGTCCCAGTCAGTGCATCGCCGAATTGATGAGATTCGCGACGGAACCGTTGACGGCGTCCCCGGCGAAAATACTGCCGCAAAAATTCGAAGTATCGTCGGGCGGTGAAACCGCACGTTTTCCATCCCGAAGCCGACGCCGAATACGCGGAAGCAGCGCAGCACTATTTTGATCGAGGAGAAAATCTAGGTGGCAGGTTCTTCGATGAATCGAGCGCTCGATCAATGAAATCAGAACATCGCCTTCTCAATTCCGCTCTTACGATCCACCGGCTCGACGAAACCTAGCGCGAAATTTTCCCTACGCCGTGATCTACCTCGATGAACCAGATCGCATCTGGATCATAGCAGTCATGCACCTACACCGCGCTCCAGACTACTGGCAAAAACGCCTAGAGTAGATTTACTCCTCAACTTCCCCAAGCGACTCCAGCAACTCGCACGATTCTCCGCTTCGATAGAGTCACCATTTCATCACCCCAATAGGGCATCCCACATGGCGTGACATCATCTCCGCGCTCAAGCGCTCCGTTCGGTTAAAAAAAGTCCCTGCCCCTCAGCTCAATACTCCGTGTTCTCTGTGTCTCCTCTGTGGTCTCTGTGACCCACACGTCCTGCCTCTCGGTTTTAAAAACAATATCCACTTTGCCAGTCCGAGACGAAGCGGTAGCGCAGTCATTAGTGTCCATTCGTGGTTAAAAAACAAACCTGCCCCACGGCAGTTACCCCTCAGTCCTACCTCTCAACTCAGCACCTCACGGATCACCCGCCCATGCACATCAGTCAGCCGGAAATCCCGCCCTTGAAAACGATACGTCAACCGCTCGTGATCAATCCCCATCAGATCCAATACCGTCGCCTGAAAATCATGCACATGCACCGGATCCTGCACGACATTGAACCCGAGATCATCCGTCTCCCCGTAACTCATTCCGGCCCTCACTCCCGCGCCCGCCATCCAACTCGTAAACGCATACGGATGATGGTCCCGCCCCCATCGGTGCCGTTCCTCTAAGTTCCCCTGGATAAACGGCGTGCGCCCAAACTCCCCGCCCCACACCACCAACGTATCATCGAGCAGTCCGCGCTGTTTCAAATCCCGCACCAACGCCGCACTCGCCTGATCCGTGTCGCGACATTGATCATAAAGCTCGGTCGTCAGCGAGTTATGCTGATCCCATCCCGCATGCATCAACTGAATGTAACGCGATCCTCGCTCGATCAACCGCCGCGCCATTACACAATTATACGCAAAACTCCCCGGCTTCTTTACGTCCGGTCCATAGCTCGCCAATACCTCCGGTGACTCATCTGAAAAGTCCGCCAACTCCGGCACACTCATCTGCATCCGCGCCGCCATTTCATACTGCGTGATACGCGTCGAAATCTCCGGATCCCCCAACTGGTGCAACTTGCGCTCATTGATCTTTGCAATCTCGTCGAGCACGTTGCGCTTCATCTTATCTGTGATCCCCGCCGCATTATCGAGATAGAGCACCGGCTCACTGCCCCCCCGGAACTTCACCCCCTGATACCGCGACGGCAAAAACCCATTGCCCCAATAAAACTCGTTAAACGTCTGCCCGCACGTCGTCGCCTGATTTACCGAAGTCAGCACCACATACGCCGGCAATTCCTCCGTCTCCGCACCCAATCCATAACTCAGCCAAGACCCCAACGCTGGCCGCCCCGGCAAGGGCGCCCCCGTCAACATAAACGTCACCGCCGGCGCATGATTCACCGAGTCCGTGTGCATCGATTTAATGAAGCACAAGTCATCCACAATCTTCGCCGTATGCGGCAAAAACTCACTCACCCAAGCCCCACTCTGACCGTGCTGCGCAAACGGTTCGACCGGCGCCAACATCACCTTCCCATTCGCCTTGCCCGTCATCGTGCTAAATACTTTGTCGCCCACATACTCCGATGGCACCACCTCGCCATGCATCTGCTGCAAGCGCGGTTTCCAATCAAACAAATCCACGTGCGTCGGTCCCCCGCTCATAAACAAATGCACCACCCGCTTCGCCTTCGGCACTCGGTGCGGAATCCCCGGTAATCCCCCAAACCGCCCGCCGGCATTTACCCCCGTCGCACTCGCCGCCGTCAGCCCGTTCTGACCCAACAAATACGCCAGCCCCGCCGTGCCCAAACCCGCTGCACTGTGGCTGATAAACTGCCGGCGGGATAGATGCCGTTGTCGTTCGTGAATCGGATTCATAGCTCAACCTTTATTCAGAGTTTCGTCGAAATTCAGCACGCTCAAACACAACAATGTCCACGCCGCGTGCTCCACCGGATCCAGCTCCTCCGCCGTCGGCCAATCCCCCACCGCCAACAGCTCCACCGCATTCCCCAGCGACGCCGCAAACTCGCGATGGTGTTTACCCAACCCTGCAAATAACACCGCCTGCTCCTCCGCTTCCGGCGACCTCGCCAGCACTTGTCGGTAGATGTAGTCAAGCCGCCGCCACCCTTCCGGTTCGGCCCGCATCGCCCGCTCCGCCAACACTCGCGCGGCCTCCACGTAAGTCGGATCATTCAACATCGCCAACGCATGCAGTGGTGTGTTCGTAATCGGCGTTTTCACCGTGCAGGCAAATCGCGATCGGGTATCAAAAAACACCGTCGGTCCCACCGTCCGCCGCCAGAACGTGTAGAGGCTTCGTCGATACAACGCCTCTCCTGTATCTGGCTCATATGACCGCTGACCAAACGACGCTTCTTCCCACACCCCTGGCGGCTGATACGGAAACACCCCCGGCCCACCACGCTTATCCACCAACAACCCACTCGCCGCCAAAGCCTGAGCCCGAATCATCCACGCCGGCATCCGAAACCGCGGCCCGCGCGCGAGCAACCGATTGTCCGGATCACGTTCGAGCATCTCCGGTGTCATCCGCGCCGACTGCCGGTAAGTCGCACTCATCACGATCGCCCGCAACACTTGCTTCACATTCCACCCCGATTCTCGCAATTCAGCCGCGAGCCAATCCAATAATTTCGCCTGTAACGGCACCTCCCCCTGCACCCCGAGATCCTCCGGCGTCTTCACCAGGCCAATGCCAAACAACATCTGCCACCACCGATTCACGGTCACCCGCGCCGTCAACGGATTCTCCTCCGCCACCAACCACTGCGCGAGCCCCAGTCGATTGGCCGCGAGGTCCTTCCCCGCCGCCGGCAGACTCCCCGGCACCGCCGCCGTCACCGCATCCGTCGGCCGGTTATACAACCCCCGATCGAGCACAAACGTTTCCCGCAACTCCGGCCGATCCCCCATCACCATCACCCGCACCATCTCCGCCGCCAACGCCTCTTTCGCCGCCTGCGCCGCCATCAACTCCTTTAATGCCACCGCATAGTCCGGATGATCCGCCTCGGTGACTTCCAAAATAGCGCGCAACGAATTCGCCCCTCGCTTCGCCGCCGGATTGTCCAACGGATTTAACACCGTCGCCAAAAAATCCAACGCCACCTTCGACTTCGACGCCGGCTCACCTTCCGCCCGCGGAAACACCCCCAATTCCCACTCATCCACCGCCGCCGCTAATCCCGGTATGGCTTCCCCGCTCCTCGCCAATGCCGCATGCTGTTCCGGCGTTGAAAAATCGATCACCGGCTTCGTCTGCGCATCCCCCCCCGAACCATCCACCGCGGTCTGATTAAAGTAAGCCGAAAACGCATAGTAATCCTTCTGACTAATGGGATCAAATTTATGATCATGACAGCGCGCACAACCCATCGTCAGTCCCAACCAAGTAGTGCCGACCGTATCCGTCATATCCAACACGTAGTCCACCCGATTCTCCTCCGGAATCCGCCCGCCTTCGCCATTGATCGGATGATTCCGCAGAAACGCCGTCGCCATGATCTGCTCCCGCGTCGCCTCCGGTAATAAGTCCCCCGCTAGCTGCCAAACCGTAAACTCATCGTAAGGCAAATTCTCGTTGAACGCGTCCACCACCCAATCGCGCCACGGCCACATGGTCCGCGTCCGGTCCTGTTGGTAACCATTGGTATCCGCATACCGCGCGATCTCCATCCAGTCCCAAGCCATCCGCTCCCCGTAAGCCGGCGACGCCAACAGTCGATCCACCACCTTCGCATAAGCCGCCTCCGATTGATCCGCCCCAAACGTCGCCACCTCTTCGGGAGTCGGCGGTAGTCCCGTCAAATCCAACGACACCCGCCGAATCAAAGCCGCGCGGTCAGCTTCTTCCGCCGGGGCCAATCCAACCTCCTTCAACTTCTCGCCGACCAACGCATCGATCTCATTTTTCGCCCCCGGAAACCCGGACCCTGGCGGCTCGGGTCGCTCGACCGGCTTAAACGCCCAATGCTGCCCCCACTCCGCGCCTCCATCAATCCACCGCGCCAGCAAATCCTTCTGCTCCACCGTCAGCGACTTGTTCGCACTCGCCGGCGGCATCCGCTCCTCGTCGTCATCACTCGTGATGAGATAAATCAATTCACTCTCCGCCGCGCTCCCCGGCACCAACACCGGATAACCATCCCGACTCGCCTTCGCCTCCTCCTCCAAATCCAACCGCAAATCCGCCTCCCGGTGATTCGCGTCCGGCCCATGACACTGAAAACACTTGTCCGAAAGAATCGGCAAAATCTCCCGACTAAAATCAGGCACCGCGTCTGCCCCATAACCAACCCGGACGATTCCGAAAACCGCCAAAGCAAAACAATATCGAACCGGGGAACGCATCAATAAATGGGGTAATTGCACGGCCGACGGGAACGCAGATCGGGCAATATTATCAAAGTCATTTCAACGATCTTAATGCAACCTCTAGATTCCCTCACGACCCCTCTCCGCATCGCTCGCCTCAACCAAAGGTCTCGCGCCTCAGCCCGCGTAACGTCGCCAGATCCCCCCAATCCGCGACCTGAGTTAAATCTCGCGGGGCAGTTCGCGACCTCCGCCCCGTCAGTTTTTGATAGGCCGCTAAATGCTCCTGCACGAAAGACCGACTCCCGAGCACGGCCCCATCATTAAAATAGCGCACCCGGCAACGCAGCACCTGCGCCAACGAAAGCTGTCCGTGTTCAGCCAGCACCCGCTTCAACTCTTCTCCGGAAACCTTCCCTTTCGCCCCTTTCTCGACCGCGCCCTTGCCAAACAAAGTCTCTCGGTAGGACGACTGCACCGCCCGCCACCCCCGCCCCTCAATCACGAAACATAAACCATCCCGCGCAACTTCATTTCCGGCGACGGACTCCGCATACCCGCAAAACCGGTAGTCCTTGGGATCAGTGACCAATCCTGCCCTCACCGCGTTCAAATCAATGTAAGCCGCCATCGTGCGCATCACCCCTGATTTCACCTCGACCAGCACGCTCTTGAAACGCTCGGACCACAACGTTCCGAATCGCCCATGCGTCCGATTAAACCACATCGAAAAACGCTGTTTCACCAGCTTCATGAAAGAGGAGAGGTCTCCCATCAACGCCAGCTGACGATTCCGCCAAGCGCCCCCCTCCGGGCCATCACTCTTCAGCTGTTCCCTGATCACGTCCAGCCGTGCGGTCTGATACTTGGTGGGTTTGGGATGAAGCAAGGTGTAGCGCCGCAGCAGTTCCTCGTCCGGGATCTCGGTCTGCTGTGGAACCCTCAAGAGCACGTGAAAGTGATTAGAGAGGATCGCGTAAGTCAGAATCTTCACGCCGCAAAAGTCAGCGACCTGCCAAAACTGTTTTCGGAGCACCTCCTTAGCGGCATCGTCCAGCAACCGCTCCCCATTCACCGTCCGCGTCATACAGTGATAAACCGCCTCCCCCTTTTCAGAATCCAACTTTATCCGAGCCTGCCGCATCCCCCAAACCAAACCCCTTCCCCCCCTCAACGCGAGTATTTTTTTGACCTGTCCCTTTCAAGACTCCAACGGTAGATCGGGGGGAGGTTTCGTTCATACCATGCCGTGACACTCACCTAGCAGACCGGGGCAACCCGATCACCACTCCGCCACGAGGTTTTAGGGAGCCGGCACGATTGCGGCTCCGACTGGCGCGACCAAACGTTCCGCCTCAAACGGCGCCCGAAACGAAATATCGCTCGACCACGCTTCATTCTTCGGCCCACCCAGCACCCCATCATTCACATGGAAACCACGAAAATGTGTCGCCACATTGAGTCCATCCACCGTCATCCAGTCCTCGTAGTAGAAAAACGTCTCCCGCTGCGGGCCAGATGCAGAGGCATTTCCGCCACCAAAGAAAGTGACCGTGTATCGAATCGCGCGAAGACGATGGTTTTCTGGATCGAGGTAGAGGGCGTAGGTATCACCCGGCGCATCACCGATCCCCACCCCGAAACTCACTTGCACGACCTCATAAGGATTACCCTCCAACTCCTCGTTGGGCTGCACCGTGTAAGTCAGACCGGGATCGGAAAATACGAAAGGTATGGACTGAAAATAGTAGCCCGTCAGCGCCCAGAATCGCGCGTTCACACCTTTAAAATCCGACGGTAGGACCCACGCTTTCGTTCCATCCCACGCGAATTGCACATCGACCGGGTGCGCATCTTCATAAGATCCATGCGTCTTGAGATCATGATACACGTGTCGCGTGCGATTATCCGCCACGAGGTAGCTCTTGAATCGTGTGTCCGAGGTCACATTCGCATACTCCCAGTGATACGCACTCGTGGGGGCAGCATACCAGGCCGCCAATCCGCCATGCGCCTCAATCGTCGCCAATACCTTGAGCCCTCCCGGCGATGCTTCGAGACGTTCGCGAGCGGCAATGACTTCCGCCTCCGCACCGGTCTCCACTTTCGGCGCGCACGCCACCGTCACCAAAATCACCCCGACCCCGACCGCGATTCGTATTCCTCTAACCCAGCCTACAATTGTTTTCGGCACCATCACGCAAGACTCCGCTCAACCCGCTTCCTTTGCAATGCCTGCCCTTCCGCCCGGTTTCTGATCTTCAATGCGAAGCGGTAGCAAAGCCATTCGTGTACATTTGTGGTTAAAACACATCCTGCCTCTCCCTCCTCCCATCCTGCCACCCGACCGTTCGCCCCCCCATCGAACCCGTCCTCTCAAACCGCTTGGCGGAACCGAATTTATTCCTACGGTTCCAATCATCAAAATTATGAACCTTCGCTTCTTCCTAATCCTAGCCCTGCTCGCCACCACCCTCGGCCTGCACGCGGAACTCCCCACCGCCATCCCGCCCCGCCAAATCGCGGTAAATGACGAGTCCGTCTATCAACGCTTCACGCTCGATAACGGGCTCAAAGTCATCCTGCTCTCCGACCCCAAACTCAACAAATCCTCCGCCTCCGTCGCCGTTGGCGTCGGCTCCTTCAGCGACCCGGTCGAACGCCGCGGACTCGCCCACTTCCTCGAGCACATGCTCTTCCTCGGCACCGAAAAATATCCTGACGAAGCCGACTACGGGAATTACCTCCAAACCAACGGCGGCTACAACAACGCCTACACCGCCGGCGATCATACCAACTACCATTTCGAAATTCGCCACGAGGCCCTCGAAGGCGCGCTCGACCGCATGGCCCAGTTCTTTATCGCCCCGCTCTTCACGCCCGAATTCACCGACCGCGAAATGAACGCCGTCCACTCCGAGCATCAACTCTACCTCGAAAACGACAGTTGGCGCCAATTCCAGCTACATTGCATGCACTACCGCGAGGGTCACCCCGCCAACCAATTTAACGTCGGCAACCTCGAGACCCTCACCGGCACGACCCAGGAAGAGCTCCTCGCCTTCCATCGCGCCCACTACAGCGCCAATACGATGACCCTCGCCGTCGCGAGTAACGCCTCTCTCGACCAACAAGAGTCCTGGGTGCGCAATTACTATTCCGAGATCGAAAATCGCCACCTCGAGCCCATCCGCTACGACCCGAATTTCTCCCCCGCCAAGCCCGCCCTCCGCATTATTCGGATGGAACCCGTCAAGGACCTGCGCACCCTCTCACTCGAGTTTGCCCTCCCCGCAACCCGTCAGTTTTACGCCAGTAAGCCCGGCATCCTCCTCGGCTCCATCATCGGCGACGAGGGAGTCGGCAGCCTCCTTTCCGTCCTCAAGACCGAAGGCCTCGCAACCGGCCTCGGCGCCGGGGCCAGTGCCAACTCCCCCGACTTCGGCACGTTCGATATCAGCGTCAGCCTCACCCCCGCTGGACTCGAAAACTACCCGCGCGTGCTCGAACTCGTTTTCGGCACGATCGAAAAAATCAAGGCCGCCGGCTACCCCGCCTACTTATTCGACGAACGCCGCGCCATGGCCCAACTCGACGAGATGTTTTCCAACAAGGGCGACGGAGCCAACCGCGCCGTCTTCCTCGCCAATCAACTTCGCGACGTCCCCATGGCTATCGCCGAGCGCGAACCTTACCTCTGGCTCAGTCCTGATCCCGTCGGCTACCAACTCATTCTCGACCACCTGCGCCCCGACAACGCCCTCGTTTCACTCGTTGCCAAAGGTATGACCACCGATTCCGTCGAGCCCTACTACGGCACCAACTTCAGCTACACCGAAGACTCCGGCGAGCCCTACACTGCCCTGCTCAAGCCCGCCCCGGTCACCGCGTTTCACCTCCCGAAAGCGAACCCGTTTATTCCCCACAGCGCCGACATGTTGCCCATCCAGCCCGTGCAACTCATCGACGAATCGGCCCTCAGCCTGTTCTATGCGCAGGACACCGAGTTCCTCCGCCCCATGGTCGCGCAGGGCTATAACTTCCGCCTCCCGCGCACGCTCGGCACTCTGGAAAACTCCGTCCTGCTCGACTTCTATCAAGCCAGCGTGAACGAGGCCCTCAATGAAACCGCCTACCCCGCGCGCAACGCCGGACTCGGATTCTCGATCACCGCCAGCTTCGATGGCGTGCGCGTCAGCGTGAGTGGGTACGATGCCTCCGCTAATCGCCTCCTCGACGTGCTCACCGCCAGTCTCGTCAATTTCGAACTCAGCGAAGCACGCTTCCAAGCCCTCAAGGACGGACTCGTCCGCGGCCTGCAAAACTTCCCGCTCTCCGATGCTCATTTGCTCATCCGCGAAGCCTCCCGCAGCGATATGCGCGAGTTCTACTTCCAACCCGATGAACAACTCCCCATCGCTCAAAGCGTCTCCCTCGCCGACGTGAAAGCCTTCGCTAAACGCCTCTTCGCCCACGGTAAACTCGAGGCCCTCGTCCACGGTAACGTCTCCGCCACCACGGCCATCGCCAACGCCCGTCGCGTCCAAGCTGCCCTCCAAAACAAAGGTATCGCCGAAGCCCAGTTACTGCGCCCTCGCCTCCTCGCCATGACTTCGGGGGAAACCCTGCTCTCCAGCCAAAAACTCGCCGTCAACAACTCCGCCTTCCGGCGCCAATACGTGTTCGGCCGCGCCACCCCCGAGCTTCGCGCCGCCACCCTCGTTCTCGGTAACTTCATCCGCGAGCCCTTCTACTCAGAAATGCGCACTCGCCAACAGCTCGGTTACATTGTGTTCGGCGCCACCGGCATCGAAGAAGACCGCGCCAACGCCTACTTCATCATTCAGTCCCCGACCTTCCCCGCCGACGAAGTTGAGCGCCGCGCCGATGCCATGATTCAACAACTGCCCGGCCTCCTCGGCGAGATTCCTGATGAAGCGTGGGCGACCCTCGTAGCGGGCGCTCGCTCGCAACTCGAAGAGCAAGACAAAGACATTGCCGAACGCACCAGTCGCCTCTTCTCCCTCGCCTACAGCCACCATGAAGACTGGAGCCGCAACGACGACACCCTCGCCGCGCTCGCTAAACTCACCAAGGCCCGCGCCCAAGAGATCCTCACTCACGCCCTCGCCCCCGAGACTCTCCAGATGGCCACCTACCTCGGCTTCTCCCGCGACCACGAAGCCACCGAGTCGCAAACCAGTTCTTACGAAGATCGCACCTCGTGGAAAAAAACCCGCGAGTATAAGTAGCCCCGCAACCCGTCGGCCTCACTGCTCAACCCCCGTCTAACCCGCGGGGGTTTTCTTTTCCTCGGGTCGCCGCGTCTCTGCCATTAACCCATCCGCCATCCGCCCCAGCGCTTCCTTCTGCCTTCCTTTAATCAGCACGACTTCCCCCCGCCGCCTGCGGCGAATGATGCGCGATGATCTCCCGTAGCCTCTGCCCAATCATCTCCGCCACCGTGATCATCTCTTGGGCCTCAGCCGCGGGCAAGTGCGCCTGGCAATGCCGCTGCCACAGCCCCAACCACGCCTCGAAATGCCTTTCTTCTAATTTCAACGGCACATGTTTCCACGGCATTGGCCCCTGGTATCGCGGCGGACCTCCCGTGGCCCCCGACCAGAAATCTCCAATTTTTTCGAGGTGCGCTCCCCAGTCCCCAATATGGGCCCCAAAAATCGGGCCGATCAATTGATGCTGTCGCACATCCGCATAGAAGTGCTTGAGCAAAAACATCAACCCCTCTCGCCTCCCAATCCGCTCGAAAAGCGTAACCCGGGTAGAATCTAAAAGAGACAATTCAGCCATAAAATATCGTTATATCCTAACTCACCTCAAAGCGCCAGTCCTTGACCCAACTCAAGTAAACTCGCCTCGACTTTATCATTTTTTACCTGTCCCTATTAAAATCTGTCCCTATTAAAATCTCTTCGACCGCTGGTCAAAATCCGTTTCGCCCCCTCCGACGGCGGTCAATTGCTCCGAGCTCATTCCCTGGTCACCGCGATCATCGAATTTTGACAATCGAAAGTCGTCCTATCTAAAGCGTAGTTATCCTTGCGCCAATGTGCTTTAAGATGGTCGCGAATTCATTCACTATTCAATTCCGTAAGCACTATCCTCCTTCGTTTCTTGTTCCATGCCCCCTCCCATCCCGACCAACGAAGCGGACCGCCTCAAGGAACTCAAAAGCTATGAGATCTTGGATACCGCGACGGAGGTCGACTATGACGATGTCGTCCTGCTAGCCTCCCAGATTTGCCAAGTGCCGATCTCGCTGGTGAGTCTGATTGACGACGACCGCCAGTGGTTCAAGGCACGCGTCGGGCTGGGCGTCTCCGAAACCCCCCGTGACATCGCCTTTTGCGCTCACGCCATCACCGCTCCGGGCGAGATTTTGGTGATCGAGGATGCACTCAACGATCCTCGATTTGCTCAAAACCCACTTGTCACCAGCCAGCCTAACCTCCGGTTCTACGCCGGCGCTCCGTTGGTGACTGCGAGTGGCCATGCCATGGGCACCTTGTGCGTGCTCGATAACAAACCGCGCAAACTCACCACCGAACAACTCAATGCGCTGCAAGTCCTGAGCCGCAGCATCGTCGGACTGATGGAGCTTCGACGCGCGAATCGTCGCCTGCGCGAAATGATCACCGACCTCGAAGTCGCACGATCAGAGGCGGAAAAAGCGAACCAAGCGAAGAGTCAGTTTCTTGCCACCATGAGTCACGAAATTCGCACTCCCATGAATGGCGTGATTAGTATGACCGGGCTCCTGCTTGATACGGAGATCAACCCTCAGCAGCGGGAGTTCATCGAGATCATCCGCAACAGCGGCGACAATCTTTTGGCCGTGATCAACGATATCCTTGATTTTTCGAAAATAGAATCCGGTCGCCTGGAAATTGAAAGTGAACCCTTCGCCATCGCCGAGTGCGTGGAAAAAACGCTCCATATCCTCGCTCCTCGCGCCGCAGAACAGGGACTTGATCTCCTCTACGAGATCGCGGAAAACGTGCCCCCCATCGTCATCGGCGACGCCACCCGGATCCGCCAAGTGCTCATTAACCTCACGGGCAACGCGCTGAAATTCACCGAAAAAGGCGAGGTAGTTGTCTCCGTCACCAGCTGGGCGATCGCCGGAACCGATCAACACGAGCTCAAGATCTCCGTCAAGGACACTGGCATCGGAATCCCCGAAGCGGCCCAGTCACGACTGTTTCGATCGTTCACCCAAGTCGATGCCTCCACGACCCGAAAATATGGCGGGACCGGTCTAGGTCTGGCGATTGGTCGACGGCTCACCGAAATGATGGGCGGCAAAATGTGGCTCAACAGCAAGGAGGGGGAAGGATCTGAGTTTCACTTCACTATCTTGGTCGGCATCGGTCCTGCTCTTCAACGACCCGCCCTGAGTGATCGCTCATTCCATCTCCGTAACCGCCGACTGCTCATGGTCGACGACAGCGCGGCCAGTCGTCGCATTATTCGCACCTTGGCCGAAAAATGGGAAATGCAGGTCACCACGTTTCGCACCGGGGCCGAAGCCCTGGAAAAGCTCCGCATCGGTGAACGATACGATTTTGCGATTTTGGACATGCAGATGCCCGAGATGGACGGCGTCATGCTGGCGCGCGAAATCAATGCGATTCTGGGCACCGCCAAAATCCCCCTCATCTTGTTGTCTTTAATCGGCAATCATAATGAGGCGCAAAAATCCGGGCTATTTGACGTCCTTTTGAACAAACCCACCAAACCGGGTGCACTCCTTAAAGCGCTCACCCGCCTTGCCGGTCACTTTCGTCCCATCGCCTCAGCCACTCCATTTCGAATATCCCCGTCCATCCCAAGAGAACTTCAGAGCGATCGCGTGCTGATCGCGGAAGACAATCCAGTGAATCAGAAAGTAGCTCAGCACATGCTCGCTAAGCTAGGATACACCGCCGATATCGTAGCTGACGGGGTCGAAGCTCTCGAAGCCGTGTCCCATCGTAAATACGATATAATTTTCATGGATGTGCAGATGCCCAACATGGATGGTCTCGAAGCGACCCGCAAAATCATTGCGCAATTCCCTGACCCACGCCAGCGACCGTGGATCATCGCCCTCACCGCAAATGTAATGGAGGGCGATCGTGAACGCTGTGAAAACGCCGGAATGGACGACTATTTAGGCAAACCGATCAACATCACCGGACTCACCGCCATTCTAGCCAAGGTCCGCGTCGAACGGCCACTCCCTTAAACTCATCCTCCGCTCCCACGAGCGGAGGATGAGCAGCCCCGGAAAGGCCACACGGGGCAAATGCATAAAAAATATTGCCCCAAACTATTCTATTAAACGCACGTGTTGGCGGTGCCCGAGTGCCAAGCCGCCTCTCACCCACTTTCTCATGGCCGACTTAGGTAACGAAATCCTCGCCTATGCGACCGTTCCCAACACCACGATTTTGCCGTGACCATCGATGAAGGCGCCGATCGCCAGCCGCCTCGTCATCCGCCAGATTCGCGGTAGCGCTGCTACTCAAAGACACCCGCTTCCCGCAAAGAAAACGCTCAGTCAGCCTCCTCCCGTTGCACCACGCATCAGCCGATTGATGCGGACAATCCGTTGGGCCGGCCTTTGTTGCCCCTCGGCTGTAGGGGCGTTGCTTGACGACGCCCGCCCCTGCCCTCCCGGCCAGATATAACAAGCGCCAAGCCCGGAAATTTTGGGTCCGTCGCCTTTCCTGCTCCGTCCACCTCTCTCGCGAATTCTCCTGTTCCTGCTTCGCATCCTTCCGTGTCTCAAATTTCCAGATACCACTAGAAAACTGCCTCGGGCTAAATTCAGCGATTTGGGCGTTCTCCGCGTCAATATAACCATCCAGATTCGACAACAATTTGGACGCTTTGGTCGGATTCAACTTCGCTCGAGCAGCGCACTCTTCGCCCGACCGAGCGAGTGTTCCCTTTAGGGGAGACTATCTGTTGGAGCGACCTTTCTGAAATTATCTAGCGAACTCGCTTTTCCGTTGGATCCAAATTTTGAAGTAATTCTTCGTCGGTCGAAGTTTTCGACCCAAGTCCGTTTACCGGGACTTCAACCTTCGTCGTCCAGAGAATGGCATTGAGCACGATCTTGCGATATTCGTCGTTCTGCCAGCTCTGGTGGAAATGGCCTCCCGTAAAGCCGAAACCTCTGCCGCCATCCGGACGTTGTCGACGATGTTCTTCACCCGCGGCAACGGAACGTCTCACTTCGGGGTTACCGCTGCGTTCGCCATCGGGACGTTGCAGGATTTCTGGGCCGGGGAGGTCGGCGAAGATAGAGGTGACGCCCGCCATGTCCTCGCGGAAGCGCATATGGTAATACCGCTCTTCATCGACGCAAAAAGGCTTAACGCCATTGGAAATTGGGTGTTCGGCAAAGGAATCGAAGTGGGCTTTCCAGTGAGGATTAACCGACCAGTCGAGGTCGCAGAAGCCACCCATCCAATCGAGGAACATTTCCCCGGGTTCACCTTTTACCGCTTCCGTCCCACGGTGTATCATGACGACCCCGACTCCTTTTTTCATGAGAGTATCGAAGGCGTCTAGATTTGAATTTAGAAAATGGGCTTTGTTGCCCGTAGTGAAAATAACGATGGACGAAGTGTCTTCGAGGACCGACGGGGCGCTTGGATAGCCAATACCTGGTAGGACGGGCGCGTCGACGTCCAAGCCGGATTCGCTTCGCGCTTTCGCCAAGAGCATATTACCCGCTCGGTGCTCATGCTTCATCTAGCCATGGCGAGGCTTCCCGGAAAGGAAAACGATCTTCGCCGGGTTCGCAAAGACAAGCGAAACCAGTGCGACAATCGCCAGTAAGATAATAATGTAGTTATTTTCCAATGACGAATATCTCAATTCATTCGTTTTTAGAATCGTTCCCATTCCCGGCGTTTAATGTTGGGATTATGGTTGGGGTAAACCTGGTCGAAGACCTCTTGCACGATCGATGCATCGTTTCGGTTCCGAAACGCTTTCAAAAGGGGATCACCGCTCGCCTGCATGGTGGCGTCCATCGTTTCCCTCAGGGAATTCAAAACACGTCTATAATCAGGGGAGGCCACCAAATTGTTCAAGCAACCGGGATCATTTTCCAAATCGTAAAGTTCCTCTAGACTACGATAGCGATACTGTATGATTCGAGCCCTAATCGCTGGATCATTCTCAGCCGCCTCTTCCATGGCTCGCATCACATCGACTTCATTATTGTTTCGGTAGTAATAATCGTCCCGATGCCACATATTATAGATGTATCCAAATTTCTTATTTTGGATGCAGCGCATCGGTATGGCCGCTCCATCTACTTTCGAATCCACTTGAGTGAAAATAAAGGGTTTTCCGGAATCTCTCGCCGGATTCTTGAGCAACGAAACAAGCGATCGCCCGTCCGCTTGTGGCAGCGCGGGTAAAGCGAGAGCTTCCAATATTGTGGGGGCAAAATCGACAGACGAGATCAGGCTTTCGTTAATCGATCCTGGCTTCACCACTCCCGGCCATTGCACCAGAAATGGCGTCCGAGTGCTGGCCAGGAACGTGTTGCACTTCGAAAATGGCGTAGGAATTCCATTATCGGATAAATACACAATTAGCGTGTTCTCCCGCATCCCCGATTCGTCCAAGGCCTGCATTACCCTACCGAAGGTATCGTCCATTCGCTTGGTCGAATTATAGTAATTGGCCAAGGCCTTACGCACGCCCGGAATATCCGGCAGGTGATCGGGCACAGGAAATTCATCTGGCGAATACAAACGAGTCGGCGCTTCTGCCCCTCTAACGGGTCCTATCTCCGGATTATACCATGGAAGATGAGGGTCCTCAGAATTCACCATGAAATAGAACGGCTTGCCCGCTTCCCGGCACATTTTAAAGAAAGCCAAACTGCGTTCATAGTAGAGGGTAGGATTTCGTCCATCTCCCATATCCCTCCGTCCGAAGGCGTAGTCCCACTCATAGGAAACTTTAGGCGTTGAATGTCTCAGTTTGCCAATAACGCCGGTCAAGTAATCTGCTTCACCCAAGATGTCATGAATTATCGGGACGTTCTCCCGCACCGGCATGAACCCCATCGACCCACTATTGAAACCATACAATCCACTCGCGAGAATCTTACGGCTTGGTTCGCAAATCGCGGTATTCACGTGAGCATTATCGAAACGCATCCCCTCTCGCGCGAAGCGATCCAGATTCGGCGTTATCGCCTCCACCGGCGAACCATAGCAGCCCAAGGAATCTCGATGCAGGTCATCCGCCGTAAAAAGCAAAACATTGAGCGGAGCCGAATCGGCTAGACCTATTGTTCCGATACAGGAGATCGCCAGCGCCATCATGGGCCAGCGAATCATCGCATATCGGCGCCCCATAGAACCACGTCGTCCCGCTGAGCGGAACGACGTGGCGACCTCGAAACTTCGGCGTGGGGATAGTAGCATTTCCAATTGGGTCATTTTTTATTTACGTAAACGTAATAAGCTCCCGTGATCGCAACGCCACGGCTCTGCTCGAACCAAGTGTAAAGCCGGGTCGGTCCCGCTTCTAACTCGTAAGTAAAGGTAACGGATTTATCCGTTGGGTTGACCTGCTTGCTCTGCGACTCCCTTCCGATTTGAATACGAGCAGACTTGATCGGCAGGGCAGCCCCGGGGCCACGATCTCCCGCCGTCAGCTGAATAGCAGGTAACCCGGCCACGATCGAGGTATCCGCTTCACGGGGCCAGCGCCGCAGCTCAAATTCGTAGATTCCAGCTTCGGCCACCTCCAGTTCCCACCAACCATTCTTTTCCACGCCACGACGAATTTGTCCCTGTTGATCCACAAACACATCTAACCATTCGCAGGCCGTTAGCATTGAAGGATTCTCGGCCTCATGACCGATGATTGTCAGTTGCGGTTCGTTTGCGATCCCCTCGACCTCGTCCCACCAATCATCGAGAAACGCGCTCATCTTTGCGGCCACGTCTGGGTGCTTCTTAATCACATCGTTTTTCTGACCAGGATCTTTTTCGAGGTTGTAGAGCTCCTTATCCTCCAGCAATCGCCAAGGCCCCCACAAAACTCCCGCCCCTTCCCGATACATGACCGAAGGCGAATCCGGTCCAGCGAACTCAAAGCCAACTGGCATCCGACTGTAGTTGATAACGACCATACGATCTTCTGGAGCCGAGTCAGATAGCCCTTTAAAGACCGGAGCTAAACTAATCCCGTCGAATTTAGGCGCTGCGGAAGGCACCAAGCCACAGAGATCCATCAAGGTCGGCAACACATCCTGAACCTGAGTGACGCCATCAATATCGCGTGGCTTGCCAAGATCGCCACCTGGCCAGCGCAAAAAGAATGGCACGCGATGCCCCCCTTCCCAGAGCTGCGTCTTTCGACCACGCATGCCCGCATTGAAGTACCGTTCGCCAAACGTACTCCCATTGTCGGTTTGATAAACCAAGATAGTATCATCAGCCAAATTTTCCTTTTCCAAAAACTCCATCAGGCGCCCCATGTTATTGTCGACGTTCAGGATCATGCCCAAGTAACCGGCAAACGACTCACGACCCGCTTCCCCAATCTGGGGGAGGGCGTGCCCTTCCATCGCTTTTCTAGCCTGATTCAACTCTTTCTCCGGCGCCCAGTGCGGTCCATGTGGCGCGTTCGTTGGAATGTAGGTTAAAAACGGTTCCCCGGCGTTGGCCTTTTTCTTCATCCACTTCATCGCTTCTTCGAAATACACGTCGGTGCAGTAGCCCGGCATGACCTTCCGCTTTCCGTTCACCATAAAGGTGTCATCGAAATAATCGTTGTTCCAATAATCCGGCACCGAATTGATATGAGACGAAGGAAACCAGAGCGTTTCTTCGAATCCGCGATCTTGCGGACGGAAAGGATAATTGTCGCCCAGATGCCACTTCCCGAATAGACCCGTGCGGTATCCATTGCTCTTAAAGAAGTCCGCCATGGTCGGAAGACTCGCCCGTAACATAGTCCGTCCGGCACTGACATTAATGGCCGCATTGCGCGCCGCATCCACCCCCGTGAGTAATTGACCGCGCGTGGGGGTGCACATCGGAGCCACATGGAAATCGGTGAGCCTCAAACTCTGACTATGCAGCTTATCGAGATGCGGCGTCTTTAGGATGGGATTACCATGGACGGATAATTCGCCGTAACCCTGGTCGTCCGTCATCACGAGGATGACGTTAGGTCGTTGAGCGGCGCCGGCAATTGTCGTGAGCGCCGCCAAGAAAAAGAGAGGGAGTTTAAGGTATTTCATATTATCAGGTAGCGGTTATTTTGTCTCACGATCCGCTTGCTGCAGGGCTTTGAATTCCCGGATACCACCGGAGAATTGCGTCGGATCAAAATTCGGATTAGCTGCAGCCGGTTGAGCGTCCACGGCATCGAGATAACCATCCAAATTCGCCAATAGTTTGGACGTTCTGGCCGGATACTTCGCGGCGAGGTCTTCTTTCTCCATCGGATCATGGTTGAGATGATAGAGCTCCGTCTTTCCATCATCGGCGTAGCGAATAACTTTCCAACCATCGACCACCGCCGAGCTGTAGGGCGTGGTCTCATCGTAGTGGGGGTAATGCCAATAGAATGGGCGTTTCGCGACTGCTCCGGAGCCATCTAAAACCGGCATCATATCGACGCCGTCAAGATGCTCCTCCGGCTTCAGTGGAGCTCCCACGTAGGATAGAATGGTCGGATAAAGATCCATGCCGATCGTCGGCACATCACTCACCCCCGTCTCTATTTTGGATCCGACCACAATCAGCGGCACGCGTGTGCCCCCTTCGTAGGCCGTGCCTTTGTTGCCCCGGAAATTGACCACAAACTCATCGCCCTGACTCCCATTGTCGCCGGTGAAGATGATCAAGGTATTATCGATCAGCCCGGCCTCTTCCAACTTGGCGATCACCCGACCAACGCTCTCATCCAGACTCTGCATCATCGATGCTTTTTCCGGGTTGTCCATGTAGTATCCGGCGTCCGGATTATCCTCCAACTTCCGGCGATATTTTTTCGTGTAGTCCGGGCGCCCCCGCACCGGCCCATGAACCGTGTAGTAGGAAAGATAAACGAGGAAGGATTCGTCTTTTTTACGTTCAATGAAGTCCACCGCGCAATCCGTGAGCACCTCGGTGAGGATACTCCCTTCCTTCCCCTTACCCTCCAAATTAGGGAAACTGTGGAATTGGGGATAGAAGAAACGATTCCCCTGATTCGCGGAGGCATCGCCACCATAGTTCTCATCAAATCCGTGACGCTCCGGCATATGATCAGGATACCGGGCCTCGATCTGAGCAATGCGCTTCGGGTGACCTTTGTCCTGCGGACGCACTCTCGGCACGAGGTGCCACTTACCAAAGAAACCCGTCGCGTAGCCCTGCTCCTGCAGGGCCTCCGGCAAAAGGACCCTTTCATGATCCATGTGCGTCTGCCAATCAGGCGTAACCGTCGGACGATTGATCTGCTCCTGCCCCGGAATCCAGTCCGTCAAACGCATTCGGGCCGGCGAACGCCCCGTGAGCAAAGCAGCCCGGCTTGGCGAGCAGAGGGTTGCTCCCGAGTAAGCCTGAGTGAATCGCATACCCTTGGCTGCGAGCGCATCAATATGCGGCGTCTCGTGAAACTTACTCGCATAACAAACCAGTTCATCCGGCCCCAAATCATCGACCAAAAAAACCACCACATTAGGCGCCCGAGACGCCCCCGCATCCGCCAACACCCCAATCAACAAACCTAACCCCAAAATCATTATCTTTCTCATTATCATTATCTTTCTTTTCGTCAGCTCTCCGACTCACTCCTCGGCCCCCATCGCTTTAAAACCACGAATGAACCCGAATTTTCACGAAGCGCTGATGCATTGGATATTTTCTTAAATTGGATTCCTCATTTCTCCGTTTAAGCGCGTCGCGGTGGTGTAGCCTATCAGTGTGTCGTCGTGGTTAACCATGCGGTGCCTCTCAGTTTCTCGCCAATCATTCGCTTACGACGTCGATGCTGCCCCAATAGCCAAACTCGTTCTGCCAGTCGTTCGCCTGGTTTTCGATCACGATTTCGGCGTTCGATCCCGCGAATTCGGTTAAATCGACGTCGATTTTCAACCACTCGTCTTGGACAGTTTCGTAGCTCACAATTTGGTTCACCAGCACCTTGCGCGCCACGGTGACCCGCAGTCGCCAGTCGCCGTGAGGGTGGTAACTCGCCCGAATCTTGAGCGTCGTTTTCTTGCCCGCCGGCACATCTACATTACGCACCAACCGAGCCGAAACTTTCTCGCTCACCGGGTGAGTTTGCAGGGCGACTTCATTGCGGAAGCTACTCAACAATTCCACCGCGTCGCCGCGAAACAGCTTAAAGCCGGGCGCCACTTTCTGCATCATTTTATTGAAATCCGTATCCACAACTTTTTCGCCGCCCAGCATCCGTCTCGCGACAAATTCCTGCAGGTTGCCCGCCCCACTCTTCACCGCCAGCGAGAGAGCTTCCGCCGCGTTCTTCGGGACCATGGGTTCCAAGGCGAACCACAACATCCGCGGGATGTTGGCGTCTTCCCGATCTTCCTCCCGTGCCGCCAGGGCCTCTAGCAACGGCCAGCGATCGACAAACTCCATGCGTTGTAAAACCGACGCTAGGTAAAGCCGCACCACCGGTGAGGAGTCCTGCTTCGCCAACTGGGCGAACTTCGCGAGCGTTGCGCCCGAGAACTTCCGGTCTTCGCCCATCAATTGCACCGCCCAAGCGCGGCAATATTCGTCTTCGTGATCGAGCAACCAATGAAATGCTTCCTGCCCGTCGGCTCCGTCAAAATAGCCCGTGACCCAACCGGCCCACATCATCCGCAGGCGCTTTCCGCTGGTCGTCGCCTCGTTGAATTGCTTCACCAGTTTTTTGTGCACGACTTTCTTATCCAAAGTGCCCTCTGCCGTGCGTTGTTGGAGCAGCGTGCGGGAGTGCCGCACATACCAATCGTTGGAGTGCAACTGCATCTCCACCAACTCCACGTCAGACAGCGCGCGCAGGTTCGGTCGCGCGATCGGCGCGACGCCTTTCGGCATGATCCGGTAGATCCGACCACTGTCGGGGAAGTTGATCGCGTTGCCGCAAATATCGGTGTCGTGCCAATCGAGAATATACACCCCGCCTTCGGGACCGATCTCCACACTGAAGCCCACCCAAGCTAAATCATTGGTCGGCAGAAAATCCTCTCCGTGATGACCAATATAACCGGAACCGCTCCGCGACATCTTGTCCGTCAATACCGCGTGCTCGTGGATGTTACACATGAACAGCTGATCGCGGTATTTCGCCGGAAACGTATCCGCCAGATAGAACCGCGCTCCGCCATGCGCCGAACGATGCGCATGATCCCGAATCGTTTTGATGTCGTCATAGACGTAGGGGTTCGCGTGCGGCTTGCTCTGCTTGTGATACACCCCGCCTTGCGAGACGTGGAAGAGATGCGGAATCACGCAGCAGGTCGCGAATCCCTGCCCCTCATCGTTAAAATCAAACCCCCACGGGTTCGATAGTCCGCTCGCGAAGATCTCAAACTCATCTTTCACCGGATGATACCGCCAGATTCCCGCGTCGATAAACTGCCGTTCATCATCACTCGCTCCCGGCTTACCCACATTCGAAGTGGTAAACACCCCGTGACAGCCATAAAGCCAACCATCGGGACCCCAGATAAAACTGTTCAGGGTTTCATGACGGTCTTCGATCCCCCAGCCGTCCAGTAACACCTCGGGCGGGCCATCCGGCACATCATCGCCATTGCGATCCGGGATAAAACTCAGGTTCGGGGGCGAGCCGATATACACCCCGCCGAAACCGACCGCGATGCCCGAACTAAACGTGATATCGTCAGCGAACAGCGTCATCTTATCGAAGACGCCATCTCCATCGGTATCATCTAGAATCTTGATTCGACTCACCTCTTCTTGGGTGTGCGAACGCCGGTTCACGTAGTTAAGATTCTCCACCACCCACATGCGCCCCCGATCATCGAAGCAAAACGCAATCGGCTCCGCGAGGTCGGGCTCGGCGGCGAAAATGGACACCTCAAACCCTTCCGGGATATCCATCTTGGCGACGGCTTCGGTCGGAGTCAGGAAGGGCGCGTTGCTCGTCTTGAGCTCCGCCGCCGATGCTCCTACCGCCAGCGCGAACGCCGCCATCGATGCCACGGCCAAGCGCGGGCGACTCATTATCTTAAACGGGCTCAAGTTCATTTTAATTCGGTTAAAGTTCATGGGGTAAACTCCACTTGTTCGGTGGTTTTCAAATACTCGATCAGGTGGATCGCCTGGGTGTCACTGAGAGAGGTCAACAGCCCCTCCGGCATCATCGAGATATCGGCGACCACCCGCGACGCGATGTCGGCCGTCGCAATCACCTGTTCCTGCCCGACTGCGTTGAGCGTGAGACGTTGGTTGTCCTCCGCGATGATCGTCCCGACCAAAACACGCCCATCCTTCAGGGTAAGCGTCACCATCTTGTAGCTACCTGGAATGTCGTCACTCGGATCGAGAATGTTGAGTAGTATGTAATCAAGGTCGGCCCGATTCGACCCGGTCAGGTCGGGACCGATATTACCCCCTTGCCCATACAGCACATGACACGCCCCACAGGTGCGTTCGAAGATCTCGCGCCCCGCAAACAGGTTCGCCCGTTTAGCCCGATCCGACGTGAGTAATTTTTGGTATTTGGCTAATTGCGCACTCTTGTCTCCGGAAAGCCCACCGACCTCACCGTAAACCGCCGTAAACGACTTCCCGAGTAGCGACGCCAACGAACGCGCGGTATAGGTCGGAATTTCGCTCTGGCCAATTTTCCCTTGGCGCATCGCCTCCAGCAAGGCTTCCGCCGTCGTCTTACGGGTCGCCATCGTCTCAACCACCGCTCTCCGCGACAGTTCGTTCAACGACGCATAACGTCCCAACAGCAGCGAGGTGGCACTGGGGTGCGCCACCGTGCCGATCGCCCGAATCACATCGATCTGGAGATCTTCGTCATCCAACAGGCCCTCCAACGCGGCCCCCAGCTTCGGATGCAGCTGAGTCACCAACCCCCGCAGTGCAGCCTGCCGATCCGCCGTCGGCCCCCTCCGATCATTCAAACGCGCCATGGCCCGGGCGGCCGCTCGGTCATCACCGAAAATCTGCGCGACCTCTTCCGCCAGGACCCGTAACTCCGGGCTGCTGCTCTGCATCAATTTGTCGCCTGCCTCCTGCCATCCGACCGGAGCGGTGACATCACGCCGACCCGCCAAACCGCTGCGCATGCCCTGCAACAATCGTAACTGCACCGCTTCATCCGTCGTCTGATTCAACGTCTGGGCCAACAGATTTAATGCCGCATCCTCGCGACTCATCGCCGCCACGGCCTCGCCACTGTAAGCCTTCCAGTCCTGATTCATCTGATCAGCGTTCAACTCGCCGCCATAAACCACCAGTTGGTGACGGTAAACCGCGGTGTTGTTTTTTGTGATACTCCATTGACCGAGCCGCGCCGGCGCGGGACCAATGCCCATCTGGCCATCGACGCGCCAGACTTGGGGGAAATTGCGATTCTGCGGATGATCCAACACCGCGATGTGCCCCCAATCATCGCGACCTTCAATGGACATGCCCACATCGACCCAGCGCGCGCGTTGCCCTTCCGCGTCGTTATTAATCTGGCCCGCGCTGTTCACCGCCCGGCCCCGGCTCACGCCTTTCCGCCACGGCATGCGAATGAACAATCCACCGTATTGATATTCCGCCATATTCAGATCGACCACCGCCCGACCCGACCAAGTCAGGTCCAACAAGTAGCGGCCGTCTTCCGCCCGCATGACCCAATGCTGCGTCTCGAACATCACCGGTTCACCCGCTTCATCATTCAGGGCATAGACGGTCTCCCACTCCACCACTTCACCCGATGCCGAGAGCACCCGATAGCCATCGCGCTCCCAGTAACCCTCTGCCGGATGGTGAAAGTAGTCGCGACCATTGATCCGAGTGAACCCCCAGTAAATGCCCGTCTGATGCAAATGATGACCGGGGCTGTATTCCGTGAGGATACCCTTTCCATCCGGCGCCACCATCGGATGAAGATAAGGCCGATGATCCGCCCGTGCGACCTGCACCAAGATAGGCTCCGTCCCACCCTCGCGGAAAACCGTAATCGTCTGGGCGGACTCGTCTTGCACGACTCGCAGTTTCTCGGCTTGAACGTTCGGGCCGAAAAGCAATCCAGTTATGATCAGGCTCGCTTGAGCAAACGTCCTGCCTCTTCGAATAATTTCTAAATTTTTCATTTCTAAAATTCTATTCTGACTCAAGTCACCTGGAACCGGCTAACTCCTTATAGTCTGGATTTGGCGTCATCATCCGGGCACCGACCTCGGCCCGCCAAGCGTGCAATTTTGATCGTAACTCCGCGGTCTTTTCCGGATTCGTTCGCGCCAGGTTATGTTGCTCACCGATGTCCGATTTTAGATCAAATAACTGGACCGTGTTGTTTTCGAAATACTCTAGCAGCTTATAATCGCCCCTGCGGATCGCGCCTCCCGGGCTTTGCATCCCGTGATTACTGTAGTGCGGAAAATGCCAGTAGATCGCATCGCGATCGAAGCCTGATTTCCCGGCCAATAAGGGAGCGAGACTCACTCCGTCTTGATGCTGCTCTGGCATGGCCGGCAATCCCGCCATTGCTAGAATCGTCGGATAAAAATCGGTGCTGATGATTGGTTCGTCGACCACGCTGCCCGCTCTACCCTGTCCCGGCCATTTTACGATACACGGCACCCTTATTCCTCCTTCGTAGAGCCAACCCTTCGCGCCCCGCAGTGGCAGGTTCGAGGTTGAAAAGGCCACGTCGACTTTTTCTTCCGGAATTTCTCGTTGCGGGTTCCCTAGGTTCATTCCGGCCATGCCTCCATTATCGGAAAAGAAAATCACGATCGTATCCTCCGCCAGGTTCAGAGCATCCAGTTTCGCGAGAATACGGCCCAAGCTCTGATCCACCGCTTCAACCATTCCCGCAAATTCTGCGTTATCCTGCTGCTGCTTGATTTTCACCGTGTGCTGCGGCAGCACTTTGTAACCGCCGAACGCATCGTCTTCGATGAGTTCATCGAGGGTGTCACGACTCAATGGTTTCGCAGCATCCGGATTTCCCTCTAAGATAAACCGATCCGTTTTCGGCGAAGGATTGGCCCCCCGTTTCGCTTCATATTTTTCGACCAGATCATCCCGTCCCTGGATCGGATCATGCACCGCAAAATGGGCCATATACAGGAAGAAGGGTTGGTCTTGGTTCCGCTCCATAAAACCAAGTGCTTCGTCCGTCAAACGGTCCGTAAGATACTCACCCTCCGGGGCCGGCAATCCGTCCAAATTGTAAGGCGCGTAAAAGGTTCGATTTGGCGCCCCTTGGCTCCAGTTTTGAGGGGCATGCTCATCAAATCCATGCGCATCAGGCGTGGATGGCGCCGTGCCCAGGTGCCATTTGCCTAAAGCCGCCGTGCGGTAACCATGCGACTTCAACGCCTCCGCCAGCGTGGTCTCCTCGAAGCCCAGTTGTTGCACGCTCCTGACGTTCTGCAACCGCTGAAACGGAAAGTCACGCCGCCCCGGCAGCCAGTCAGTCAACCCGGTTCGCGCTGGATACTTACCCGTCAGAATGCTTGACCGGGTCGGGGAGCACACGTGACACGCCGCATAGGCCGAGGTGAATTTCACCCCCTCATTCGCGAAGCGATCAATGTGCGGAGTCTCGTAAAACGTGCTGCCATAGGTTCCCAAATCTGACCAACCGAGATCATCCACCAGAAAGAATACCACGTTGGGAGGCCGGGCCTCCAGCAACGGGGGCAGCAGCAGGCCTAGGCCCAGCAACAAAGAAGAAGTCGTTTGGTTTATTTTCATACGGGAGTCCTAGCGCCGGTTTTCCTCCGGCAATGCGCGCTGTAGTTCGGCGATCACCGCAGCATGTTGCGGTTCGCTCGCCAGATTGTGCCATTCTTTCGGGTCGTTGTCGTGATCGTAGAGTTCTTCGCCGCCGTCCACGTAGCGAATGTAGCGCCACCGCTCCGTGCGCACCGCGTGGTTTTGGAAACCGAAGGTCGTCAGCACGGGCCGGGGCCAAACCCGCTGAGGGTCTTGCAACAGCGGCACCAGACTCTGGCCATCGAGCCCTTCTCGTTCCGGCACGCCACAGAGTTCGAGTAGGGTGGGATAAAGATCGATCAGACTCACTAGTCGTTCACTTTGTTGACCACGGCCAAGACCCTCGGGAGTCGCGACAATCAACGTCGTCCGCGTGGTGGTCTCCCACAGCGCGTGTTTCCGCCAGTGCTGTTTCTCCCCCAGATGCCAGCCATGGTCTCCCCACAAAACCACCAGAGTAGTGTCGGCATGCTCGCTGCGATCCAACGCATCAAGCAGCCGCCCGACGTGGTCGTCCACAAAGCTAATCGTCGCAAGGTAACTCTGCACCGCGCGCTGCCATTGCCCGTGCTTAAGGACCATATCGTGGTCTTCCCCCTGCGTGGCATAATTCCTGGCATTCGAAACATCATGCACCTCTCGCGCGAACCGGCGCCCCCACTCGGGTAAGTCATTCCGATCATCATCCAACGTTTCCGGCACGATGATGCTCTCCAAAGGAAACCGATTGAAATACTTTTGGGGCACATACCAAGGCAGGTGCGGTTTGGTAAATCCGCAGGCCAGAAAAAAGGGTGCTGCGGAAGATCGTTCCAACTCGCTGATGGCCCAGTCCACCACCTTCACATCATACATATCTTTGTCGTCTACCGCCAGCGGCCCCCACGGCGCCCACGCCGACTCTGGCAGTCCAACATCTCGTTCCCCCTGCTGCCGTTCTCCTCGGTCGGGTTTGTGGTAATAGTCCCACGCATCGGCGTCGCCTTCCAGACCGGCACCGTGAAATATTTTACCGCCGCCCTTCGCGTTATATCCGTGCCCGCGCAAATACGCCATCAGCGTCACCGCGTCGGGCAGCTTGTCCCGCAGGAGTTCGCCGTTGCCATATACGCCGGACTTCGACGGCTGTATGCCAGTCAACAAACTGATCCGCGACGGATTGCACAAAGGGGCCGAGCAATAGGCTCGGGTGAAGGAGACTCCGCGCTGCGCCAGCCGGTCGATGTGGGGTGTCTTCGCCTGGGGATGCCCGCCCAAATGCCCGACCCAGTCATTGAGATCATCCACCGCGATGAAGAGCACATTGGGATGCGATGACTTCTGGTCCGCGCCCCATCCCCAGGGGCTCAGCAAACACGTCAGCAATAGATAGCGGGACAGGTGCTTCATCGCGGTCTCTCGTCCACGGCCCAATTCTCGTTCTGAATCGTGCCGTAATAGGGATAGTAGTCCCACTCCACGTTTCCGCCGACCAACCGGGGGTCCTTCGTTTCCGTGAGTCGGTCGAACAAACGCTCCCGCATTTCAGCTTGGACCCGGACATATGATTCGGAACCCGCCACATTGTTCATCTGCTCCGGATCATGCTTGAGATCATACAACTCTTCCGCCGGTCGCACGCCAAATGAGAGCTCGGCCAATTTTGCGACACCATGCATATTCCGATTTTCCATCATGAACGTCTTGGTGGGAGAATCGTCGATCTCGCCAAACGGGATGGCCCGAGCACAGACCGCTGCGTCCGGCGATCCGGACGGCCAACGCGTGGGCTCGAAGTTGTGGATATACAAATAGTCGTTCGTCCTCACCGCCCGGCACGGATAACCTTTACCACCGGCTCGGCAGCCATCGTGCCGTTCCATTGCAATGTAGGCGGCATCACGCTTTTCGGTTTCACGGTCGGCAAAGATGTCCGCCATGCTCTGGGCGCTCATCATGCTCGGAACTTCCAATCCCGCCGCCTCCAAAAAAGTCGGCGCGAGGTCGCTAAGATTGATCAAGGAATTCACCACCCTGCCCGCTTCCTGAATACCATCGGGCCAGCGAATCGCCAACGGCACGCGCGAACCCAGATCATACAAACTCGCCTTGGCCCGAGGAAACGGCATCCCGTGATCGCTCGTCACCACGATGATCGTATTCTCCAATAATCCCCGTTTCTCCAAAGTGGCGATTGCCCGACCGACCATTAAATCAAAGTGCTCCACTTCGACCAAGTAGTCGGCGATGTCACTGCGCACGATTTCGTTGTCAGGGAAAACCGCCGGCACCACAATCTTGCTCAAATCTTTGCCGCTCTCCACCCCGATCCCGGGTTTAAAACCACGATGCGGCTCGTGGGTGCCTATCCAAAAACAAAAGGACTGGTCATCCGAAACCTGCGCCATGAAGTCCTCGAAATTACCGGCATAATCTTTGCGGCTTATGCCCTCAGGCATCTGGTCCAATGATCGTTTTCGAAACTCTTCTCCCGCGGGATTCTGAGTGCGACCGCCCGGCTCCAATCGACCCGGGCTCCAGCCTTTTCCAGTGAATCCCACTTTATATCCCACTCGCTGCAGTTCTTCGGTATAAGTCGCGAACTTTGCCGGCAGGGTGCTGTGGATATTACCGGCTTCTTCCAACCGCCAAATTGACTGCCCGGTGAGGATCGCGCTACGCGACGGCCCACAGGTGGGCGCATCGCAAAAGGCGTGCGTAAACCGCAATCCCTCACGAGCGACCCGATCGAAAGCCGGCGTCCGGATGACCGGATCCCCGTTGGCACCGGTGTGGGCGTAGGACTGATCATCGGAGATGCAGAAGAGGATATTCGGCCGATCCGCCGCCGCCCCAGTCGATTGGATCCCACAGGCCACCGCCACCACGCTCATCAATAAACAAATTGAATTTTTTCTCATTATAATTCTCCCGCCCCTCGTCCTTCAAACCCCTTCAGCGCGTCACGGTAGTGGAGCTTATTCGTGTCCATTCGTGGTTAAAAAATATCCTGCCTCTCAGCTCATCCTCTACTTCAGGGTAAACGCGGGCATGCGCTTCAATGCCCCGCCTTCCATCGCCGACTCGTGGGCCAGAATGCCAACACACGTGATGTTGGCCGACTCCGGGGCATTCGGATACGGCGCGCGCTTTTTCAGCAGGGCGCTCACGAACTCATGCACCAGATGAGGATGCGATCCGCCGTGACCGCCTCCTTGCGTGAATGACAGGTGTTGCTTGTCGCCCGCGTCGTAGACGCCCCGACCCGTAAACGCCCTGATCTCTTCCGGGAGTCGATTCGCATAATCCGGCACCGTGACCCGTTCGGGAATCGCTGACTCCGGTTTCCCAATGGTGTGAATCACCGGATCCTCCCCTTCCACCAACGGCCATTCGTAACTCTTCTTCGAGCCGTAGGCATCGAAGCTCTCCCGATACTGCCGCGCCGTGTTGTAAAGCGACCGAATGATGCGCGCCGAGACATCCGAATCCTTGAAAGTCACCTGGCAGGATTCGATCGCAAACGGTGACCCGTGGATGCCTACCATCTTCTCCTCAATCCGACCGGACCCGAAACACGAAAGCGTTTCCGCCCGGTTGCGCTGCAACGCCAGCACCGGTGCGACGCAGTGCGTCGCGTAATGCATCGGCGGCAACCCGTCCCAATAACTGGGCCACCCCGCCATATCCTGCTGGTGGCTCGATTGCAGATACTGGATGCGACCCAATTCGCCGTTATCGAAGAGCTCCTTCACAAACAAAAACTCCCGACTGTAAACCACCGTCTCCATCATCATGTAGGTCAGTCCGGTCTGCTCACAGAGTTCACAAATCGTCTTACACTCCGCCACCGTTGTCGCCATCGGCACCGTGCAGGCCACGTGCTTACCCGCTTTTAACGCGGCGATCGACTGCGGCGCGTGACTACCAATCGGCGTATTGATATGCACCGCATCAATCTCCGGATCAGCTAACAACGCGTCATACGAGGTGTAGCGTTTCTCGATCCCAAACTCGTCTCCGATCTTCTGGAGCGACTCTTCGTTGCGCTGGCAGATCGCAACGATGTTTGCGTTCGGGTGCTGCTGGTAGATCGGAATGAACTCGGAGCCAAAGCCGAGCCCGACGAGGGCGACATTGATTTTTTCAGACATGATTCAGTTAGGAGGTAACGAAAAGCGGGGTTAACGAACGAGGCACTCGGATCAGTGTGAATCCAGAGACTCAAAACCAACCCTTCCACTCTACTCCCATACGGCAAATTCAGCTTGTATTATTTGGACCTAATAATGGTATTATTTCGCCATGACCGATCTCGAGTCTCGCCTCGCAACCTACAAACTCGGCGGCGAGTTCAACCGCCTATTCGAACATATCCCCAACGTCATGTTCTTCGCAAAGGACCGCGAACGTCGCCTGTTTCTGGGCAACCAACGTTTCCTCGAGCACTGCGGACTCACATCAATCGATCAGATTATCGGCAAACTCGATGTCGACATCTTCCCCAAATACATGACCGACAAATTCGAGACCGACGACCGTACCGTCTTTGTCACCGGCAAGCCGCTGCTCAATCTCATCGAACTCTTCCCCGCCCGGGACCGTCTTCCCGAATGGTTTATCACCAACAAGTATCCGATCTTTCACCACGACGGCTCCGTTGCCGCAATTTGCGGCCTCATTCAAAGCTACGAACGTGCCTTTGATGATACCAACGACCCCATTCCCAAAGTTGTCGCCTTCATCAAAACCAATTTCGCGCAGCCTATCAGCATTCCCGCCCTCGCCTCCGAAGCGGGCCTCTCCCAACGCCATCTCGAACGCCTCTTCAAACAACGCTTCAGCATCAGTCCCCGCGAATACATCATCAGGCTCCGCGTCCTCATCGCGGCCGACCTCTTAAGATCGACCAACCAAAGCATCACGGAAATCGCCCTGGAGTGCGGCTTCTACGACCACAGCTCCTTCACCCGCCAATTCAAAAGACGCCACGGCACCCTCCCGCTAAACTACCGCAAAGCCGCCAACGAGTAGCCCCCTTTTCAGGCCCCGTTCGTTTTCGTCGAACGGAGTGTCTCTGATAGACCGCCAACTGCGCTTCGAGATAGGCATGGCTACCCGAGACCGCACGGCATCGACGCTCGAATCGACTCACCGTTAATCTGACAAATTTTGGGAGTTGTTCGATTTCGATGGTCTCAATGGAATGCTGACTTAGATGTTTTCACTACCCATTCTACCTACCCCATGCGTTTCGGACTAAATACATTTTTAGTGAGCACCGGATTTTCCGATGCTGATTTACCCTTAATCAAACAATTCAAGTCTTACGGCGCTGATGTAATTGAACTCGCGGTGGTCGACGTTGGAGGCATTACGCCTTCGCTAGTGGTGGATCGCCTAAAAGAATCTGGATTGGAGCGTCCCGTTGTTTGTGGTGCGATGATTCCGGGGCGGGACCTGCGTGGAAGTAAGCCAGAACAAGAAAACTGCCGAACCTTCATCAGTGATCTCATCGTGTTAGCCGAACAGCTCGGTTCGACAATGGTGCGTGGGCCCTTCTATTCAGCAACAGGGCGCGCCGATCGCTATTCCGTTGCTGAGCGTAAAGCTCAACAGGACCTAATCACGGAAAACTTTAAGCCCCTCTGCGCCCAAGCCGAAGCGGCGGGCATCACCTTGGCCTTCGAACCGCTAAATCGCTTCGAGACCGATTGCATCAATACGCTCGAACAAGCCGTCGCGTTAATTGAACGAGTGGGGAGCAATTCGCTAAAAATTCATGTCGATACATTCCATATGAATATCGAGGAAGCCGATTCAGCCGCCGCGCTGATTGCCGCGGCAGACCATGTTGGCCATTTCCATGCGAGCGCGAGCCACCGTGGTTTGATCGGGAAGGATCAAGTCAAATGGCAGGAGGTATTGGCCGCATTGAAAGCGATCAATTACCAAGGCGATATTGTGATCGAAAGCTTCACCGCAGACAATGAGGTGTTAGCCAAGGCAACGTCAATTTGGCGTAAACTCTATGAGGGGCCCGAGCAGCTATCGGTTGAAGGACTGCAGTTTTTGCGAAAAACATGGAGCCAGTGTTAAGCCGTTAATTTGTAACATTTTGAAAACCTCACCTATTACTTTTTCTGGGCTTATAGCCCTCGGATGCCTTTGGTGTCCGCAGATGGGAACTGCCGCCGATACTAAAGAAGTCGTTTTTCTCGCGGGTAAGAAAAGCCACGGCTACGACGCTCACGAGCATCGAGCAGGCTCAATGCTACTGGCCAAATATTTAAACGATAGCGGGCTGGACGTGAATGCATCGGTGGTAGTCGACGGTGCATTACCCGGGATGAAACCCGGTAAAAACAAGCCCGATGCAATTGTGATGTATTGTGATGGCGAAGGAAGGCACATCGGGAAAGAGCATCAGGCCACGATTCAAAAGTGGGTCGATGCTGGAGTGGGGGTCTCTTGTTTGCACTATGCCGTTGAAGTCGAACCAGAGGAAATGGGAGAGCGGTTTCTGGAATGGATCGGCGGTTACTTCGAAGTTGGCTGGTCGGTGAATCCGCATTGGACGGCGCAATTTGCCGCGTTCCCTGATCACCCCATTACCAATGGAGTGAAACCTTTCAGCATACGGGATGAGTGGTATTATCATATGCGCTTTCAGCCTGAAATGGAGGGCGTAACGCCGATTTTGTCTACGTTGCCACCGCTCGAATCTTTAGCGAAGCGTAAGCGTGATAATTCCGGACGGGTGAGTAACCCTACCGTATTGGCTGAAGTGACTGCGGGTAAAAAACAGGTCGTCGCATGGGCGTATGAACGGCCAAACGGCGGGCGTGGCTTCGGGTTTACGGGAGGCCATTTTCACCGTAATTGGCAACAGGATGATTTCCGTAAAACTGTCTTAAATGCGATCGCTTGGACCGCACATTTGGACATCCCCAAAGATGGCGTTCCATCGCGCACCCCCACCGACGCAGAATTAGACCTCAACCAAGATTATCCTAAACCGAATTGAAAATAGCCCCCATTTCACTGCAACGTCTGCCCCCATCGTTCCTTACCGGCATCAGGTGTGCGCCGTAGTCCCGCCCTGCGCTCTGGCTACAACCTAAGAAATCTTCGGACTAATTTTGGCCACAAAAAGGCCCTGAGTCTACGCACTGCCATCCTCGCTATAACTCGGGGTTACCTTTTCAATAATTCAATAGGCCAACCGTGGGCTTCTTTCCCGCCGAAGTTATAACGAAGGCCATTCAACCGCGTTTTTTTGTGCCCTTTTGTGGAAATTGAAACGGCCTCAGTCTTTAGTTGGTGCCCATGCGCGCTGCAGGACGAAGGAGCAAACGACCGGCCGTTCAGAGTCCTAGTTGTCGCAACAGTTCTTCAAGCGTCATTTTGTGATGCGCCGCGATGCTCTTGAAAATGCCCGCGAGAGCACCGATGCGGATCGGATTGTGATTGGGGATGACTTCGTGATGTTCACCGCCGACTTGGGTCGTCACCCGGATATGCGAGCCTTTTTGCCGGTCCACCACCTAATCGAGCGTGCGCAGCGCCTTGATCAACTGTGCCCCGGATACATCCCGCGGTCACTTCATCGGGCCAACACCTCGTCGCGCACGAAGTGGAGCCGCATTACCTTCGGGGCATCCATGGTCTCGTCATAGTAGCAATCGACCGCCTCTTTCACATTGGCGCGCAGGTCTTCAAGCGTGTCTCCCTCGGTGTGGATGCCAACGCCCAACGCCGAGGCGTTGTAACCGCCGTCAACCTCGTCCTCGCTCACTTCAAAACTGATCTCGCTCATGCCAAAACGCTACCCTCCCGCACCGTGTCGGCAAGCGCTGTGTAACGATCGTCTTCGGCTCAGTTCGGGACCAACAAGCTTGCCTCCAGATGGGTGTATCCAGCCCGGGTCAAAGTCAGCCAAGGTATAGGCGCGGGCATAGAACACGCGCAGAGATTGGGATGTAACCCGCCGAGGTTTCAGTCATTGTTTCTGGTAATGAGAATGCCTGCCACTCTACTCGCCCTCTGGTTGCTGCCTTTGATGGCGGCAGGGAACCCTCAAACCGACGTCGTGATCTACGGCGGAACCTCCGCGGCCATCGTCGCCGCAGTTCAGGTTAAAAAAATGGGCAAATCCGTTGTTGTCGTTTCACCGGATCGACATCTCGGCGGACTCAGCAGTGGTGGTCTCGGCTGGACCGACACGGGCAACAAGGCGGTCATTGGTGGACTCGCGCGTGAGTTCTACCACCGCATCTGGAAACACTACGACGAGGACGAATCCTGGCGGCAGCAGAAGCGGGAGGAATATGGCAACAAGGGCCAAGGCACGCCGGCGATCGATGGTGACGAACGCACGATGTGGATCTTTGAACCTCACGCCGCGGAGGGCGTGTTCGAGGATTTTGTCCGAGACTACCAGATCGAGGTCGTGCGCGATGCGTGGTTAGATCGCAGTCCGGGCGGCGTCACCGTGGCGGATGGCCGCATCACCAAATTTCGCACGCTCGACGGGACGGTCTACCGCGGGAAAATTTTCATGGATGCAACCTACGAGGGCGATCTCATCGCCGCTGCCGGCATCGACACCCACGTAGGCCGTGAGGCCAAAGCAACCTATGGCGAAGAGTGGAATGGCGTGCAGACCGGGGTCCTTCATCACGGACACCATTTCGATGCCATTCCCAACCAACAACGAATCGATCCTTATGTCGTCCCCGGCGACCCATCGAGTGGCGTGCTACCGCGGATCAGTCCCGAACATCCCGGCGAAAAACAGGCCGGTGATGATAAAGTTCAGGCCTATTGCTTCCGCATGTGTCTGACTAACGACCCGGCCAATCGCATCCCCTTCTCTCGCCCCGACAACTACGACCCAGCGCAATACGAGTTATTGGTCCGCATCTTCGACGCCGGTTGGCAGGAAACATTTCAAAAATTCGATCCCATCCCCAATTACAAGACGGATACCAATAACCACGGTCCGATGAGCTCCGATAACATCGGGATGAATTACAACTATCCCGACGGCAGCTATGCCGAGCGTCACGCCATCTTCAAGGAACACGAAGACTACCAGAAAGGCTGGCTCTACTTCATTGCCACAGATCCCCGCGTGCCCACCGCAATCCAACAAGAGATGAACACGTGGGGCCTGCCCAAAGATGAGTTCACCGACAACGGTAACTGGTCTCACCAACTCTATATCCGAGAGGCCCGCCGCATGGTGGGCAACTTCGTCATGACCGAGAACGAGCTCCTGCAACGCACGCCCACGCCAAAATCAATCGGCATGGGCAGCTACACCCTCGATTCCCACAACGTCCAACGCTACATCACCCCCGAAGGCTACGTGCAGAACGAGGGCGATATCGGCGTAAAGTGTAAACCCTACCAAATCGCCTACGGCTCGCTTGTTCCGCGGAAAGAACAGTGCCAAAACCTATTTGCGCCCGTCTGCGTCTCCAGCTCCCACATCGCATTCGGTTCGATCCGCATGGAGCCCGTGTTCATGATCCTCGGCCAAAGCGCAGCAACCGCCGCCTGCCTCGCGATCGACGACAATATTCCCGTGCAAGACGTGGATTATGAAAAACTCCGCCAGCGGCTCGTGGCCGACGGACAAGTGGTGAGTTATTAACCGCACCCACGAATCTTTATCCGGTGCGTTTGCACCTCTTTTTAGACCTCTACCCATCATGCCCCATCTCACCTTGCTTGCCCTAGGCATCGCCATGCTCACCATCGGAATCGAAGCCCGGGCCGCGGATGATCCCGTCCGGCCTAATATCCTCATCATCTTCACCGATGACCAAGGCTACGGGGATGTGGGGTGCTTTGGAAATACCCAGATCAAGACGCCCCATCTCGACCAACTCGCCGCCGACGGCACCAAGTTCACCAGCTTCTACTCTCAAAATGTCTGCGGCCCAGCACGGTCTGCACTTCTCACCGGACGCTACCCAAGCCGAAGCCAGGGCTGGAGCATGCCGGCCGGGGAAGTCACCTGGGCCGAGCAAATGCGCGACAACGGCTACGACACGATCTGCGTCGGTAAGTGGGACGTGTCGAACCGCCAGGCCATCATCGATCGCATGCCCAACGCCCAAGGCTTCGACACCTACTTCGGCGCGCTCGGGGCCAATGACTCAGGTGTAGTCAGGTTCCACGCCAACAACGATGAGGCCGGATCCACCGACGACATGGGGAGCCTCACTCGTCTCTACACCGACAAGGCGATCGGCTTTCTCAAGGATCGTCCCGATCAGGACAAGCCGTTCGTCCTCTACCTCGCCCACACCATGATGCACACCATCATCGATGCCTCACCGGAGTTCCTCAGCAAGTCGGACGGTGGTCTCTACGGCGATGTCGTCGAAGAGTTCGATCACGAAACCGGACGGCTCTTGGCCACCATCGACGAGCTCGGCTATCGCGAGAACACCGTCGTTCTCTACACGTCCGATAACGGCCCCTGGAGCCAGACGGCCTACACCGATTCAAAGCAAGGCCACCCTGAGGGTTCGATCTTCTGGGGCAGCCCGGGCGAACTCCGCGGCGCCAAGGGCTCCGCCTACGAAGCCGGCTCGCGCGTGCCCTGCATCGTCCGCTGGCCCGGAAAAATCCCCGCGGGCCGGACTTCCGATGCTCTGCTCACCACCCTCGACGTCTTGCCTACCCTCGCCCACTTGACGGGTTTCGAAGTGCCCTCGGACCGCCCCATCGATGGGGTCGACCAGAGCGCCCTGCTGCTGGGCAAGACCGAGGACAGCGCGCGAACGACCTACATCTACGATCAGGTCATCAAGAACGCCGTCGGTATTCGCGATGCCCAGTGGAAGCTCCTCCTTCCAGACCGAGCCCCCCAGAAGAAGCATCGTTACCTCATGGATTTTGGAACTAACGGGCTCGAACTCTACGATCTCAAGGCCGACATCGGCGAGACCACCAACCTCGCAGAACAGCATCCGGAGATCGTCGCTCGGTTGGCCAAGCTACTCGAAGCCCACACCTTTGAGGTGGGTGAATCCAACTAAGGCGGGACCTCACTCTTCGATGGAAATCCCCTCGATGGTTGGCTCGCTCCGGACAACGACAGCATGAAAGTCGGCGACGGTGAAATCCGCCTCGCCAGCGGCTCGGGGCCGACGGACAAGTGGGGGGCAACCCGATGGGGTGGGCAACCCGATGGGGGGGGTCCGATGGGGTCAGGCTGTTACTTGTTAATTCGTCAGTGGGGGGGGGTCCGATGGGGGTCCGATGGGGTCAGGCTGTTACTTGTTAATTCGTCAGGTTCTTCTGGTGAGATAAACCCGCAGCGAACCAGCGGTTCCCATCTGCAGTCGATCCGTAAGCCAGTTAGAATTTGCGGCCAACTCGTCCTTCAAAACCTTAGCGATCGCTAGCTTCCATTCCGGGAACTTCGACCCGCCCGTGAGATCATCTTCGTTTCGATCTGCCTCATCCAACAGCTCGACCAAACGAGCTTCCCACTGCGCCTCCCGGAGGCCTTTACGTTGCGCGTGGGTCAGCGCCGCATAACTGGTCTTTGCCCCATGCGATCTCGCCAAATCGCGCCGCCACGCTTGAGAGCCCACCGCCCAGGCATTTCTCACCACCCCATCCTCATCGGTTCCGCAGACCTCTTCCAAGTGAAGGATGTATTTACGCCAACCTTTCACCGTCTTCTTCAATCCCAACGCCTCCATCCAGACCCTGGAATCGAGACCCCTTATCCCCGTTTTCTGCGTCAAGCGACTCAAACTACTCAACCGAAAATCTCCGACCTTTTTTATCGAAATCACCTTAGCGCGCACCGGATTCAAATGAATGTAATCCACCACCCGACCAACGGCATGATCATCCTCGAGCACCGCAGAGGTGAATCGACCTTGAAACAAATGTCCCCGCTCACCACGGAAACGATTAAACCGAGTCGAAAACGTCGACTGCAGCCAATGCATACCCCCACTCAA
>Ga0208413_1000048_pt1 | contig 110961 bp, 104 predicted proteins | sample AntAceMetag02UKD_FD_184761 | JGI IMG/M metagenome (GOLD analysis project Ga0208413, IMG submission 184761) | Saline lake microbial communities from Ace Lake, Antarctica - Antarctic Ace Lake Metagenome 02UKD (SPAdes) (version 2) | ecosystem: Environmental > Aquatic > Non-marine Saline and...
ATTACCAGGTTGGTCGAGCAATGGTTTAGCCATAAAACTAGCTAACATGTGGTATTTTTTGGCGACCTCAATAACGATGCGCTTAAAGAGGCAGGTTTCGTCTGCGGCACGTAATACGTTGTTATGGTGATTGAAGTTGATTTCAAATTGCCCTGCACCCATTTCTGCCGAAATTGCGCCCGTTTCAATCGACTGCAGATTACAGCTACGAATGATGTCATCAATCACGACCTCGAAATCCGAAATGCGACTACTCGATAGAACGGTTGGTGTATCTATGCGTCCCGTTTTTGGGTTACGTACCAGTTGGATCAAATCGTTGGTATCACGTTCGCCATCAAACAAATAGAATTCAAGTTCGAAGGCAACCGTTGGGTGCAAATTTTTCGCCTCATAGGCTTTTAATACGGACTGTAGTACGTTTCGAGGTTCAAAAAAGGTAGGTGAATCACCCTGATAAGAAGTAGCCATTATTTGGGCTCTGGGTTTGCTGCCCCAATCGTTTATACACAGGCTGTCTTCAATCAAATAAAAGTGGGCATCGGGGTCTCCGTCATCATCACCAAAGCTTATCCCCGTTAATGTCGTGCCTAGGGTGTCGAGAACAAACATGCTCATCGGCATTGCCAGTCCATCTTTGGCAAAAGATCTTAGTTTTGAAATGGGGTAGCGCTTACCAAAAAAATGGCCACATAAATCGACTGAGAGGACCTCAACTTCCTCTATCGCAGGATTGGTGTTAATAAATTCATCGACTATTGAAATTAGCTGACTGTTTTTAGTTTTTTTCATGTTTTTCTCAGGAGCATCTAATAATTAGGTCAAAAAAGCATCTTATGTGATCACAAAAAAATAATAAAGTCTTGATTTATGTCAGCTAGGTTGGATCGAATTTCAAATTTCGTGATCACATTAAACGAAAGGGTTATCCATGTGGTGACGCCTGAGTATTACCCTCGAAATAACCATGAATACCTTCTACAGACTTGATGGACGCTATTCCATCTCGAATGTCAGCCTCAATAGCGCGTCTTAAAGCAAACGTATTGCGCTGCTTGAGCGCGTTAATAGCCTCGATATGGCGGTCAACAATATAAGTTTTTTCCAGCTTCGCAATCGCAATTTGAGAAAATGGACCAAGCTGCAACCAAACACTTTCAATCAACGGAACTGATATTTGGAAAGGGTTAGCACGGTAAAGGGTACGATGGAATTCTTGATTGATCAGGCTGATATTGACACTATCTCCTCGTTCAATAGCTGAATCAATACGAGCATCAATCTCTTGTAGTTTAGTGATATGTTGATCTCCTATGTAAGGAGTTGCAACTTCAGCGGCATGAGTCTCCAATAGAATACGTAACTCGCAGAGTTCATTGAATTTTTCTACCGTCATCTGCGGCACTATCACCCGTCGATTATTTTTTACTTCGACTGCACCCTCACAGGATAAACGATGTAACGCTTCGCGTACTGGCATTGGGCTAACATCAAGCGCTTCTGCTAACCCTCTGATGGTCAAGGGTAACCCAGGTTCTATTTTCCCACACAGCAAGTTGGTGCGTAACAACTGATATACCCATTGATTGGTTTTAAGTGCCGCTGACTTTTCTAGCATGAGTAATTCGAAGTCTGCTAGTTTTTTGGCTTTCATGGCATAGTTGCTTAATAAGGTTATGTTGATTATTTAATCATGAATTAGCAAGCCAAACCATAAGGACTACCATTTCTCTTTTGATCATGCGAGAATTATGTGATCACAAAAATAAATGTTATCTTATTTCTAGAGTATTTATAAAATGCAACAATCTAACTTATTGAGTTTAAATCATACTGAGTCTTATTACGCAGCAACAGCCAATACGACGGCCGTTCGTAATCGATTAGAGTCTGATATAGAGGCTGATGTATGCGTTGTTGGGGCTGGCTTTAGTGGCCTATCATCGGCCTTACATTTGGCTGAACTAGGATATAAGGTTGTTGTGGTCGAATCATCGCGCGTCGGTTGGGGCGCTTCCGGTCGAAATGGAGGCCAAATTGTAAATGGGTTTAGTCGTGACCTAATCGAAATTGAAAGTCGCTATGGTGCCGATGCAGCGAAAGCTATTGGGGAAATGTCCCTAACGGGTGGCGATATCATCCGACAGCGAATCGAAAAATACAATATCAAATGCGACTTAGAGTCGGGCAATGTCTTTGCTGCATTCACACCGAAGCAAATGAAAGGCCTCGACGCTATGCGTGGCAACTGGCAAAAGCATGGTCATGACCAATTGGAAATGCTGGATGCCGATCAAATCCAAGATCACATCAATACTGACCGCTATATTGGCGGGCTACTAGATCGTAAAGGAGGGCACCTTCACCCGCTTAATCTTTGTCAGGGTGAAGCGGCGGCTTTTGAATCATTGGGCGGTACGATTTATGAACAATCGTCTGTTACTGGTATTCAACCGTTTAACGACCGTCAGGTAGTGAAAACTGCGCATGGTTCAGTCACGGCAAACAAAGTCGTCGTGTGTGGTAATGCTTATCTGGGTGATGTGGTACCTGAGATAGCCAACAAAATCATGCCAGTCAGTACGCAAATAATTACTACTGAAGTGTTGGGCGAAGAACTCTGCCAACGTTTGATGCCAGGTCAGACTTGCGTAGAAGATACCAACTACATGCTTGATTATTACCGCATGACGGCTGACCATCGGCTTTTATTTGGTGGTGGGTCGACTTATGGTGGTGCAGAACCCTCGAGCATTATAAATAAACTGCGGCCACACCTTGAAAAAACCTTTCCTGAGTTAAAAGGCATTGGAATAGACTTTGCTTGGAGTGGCAACTTTGCACTGACGATGACACGAATCCCCCACTTTGGTCAAATCGGTGAGAATGTCTTTTTTATTCACGGTTACAGTGGGCATGGCGTTACCGCAACGCATTTAGCGGGCAAGCTCATTGCACAAGCCATCGAAGGGCAGCCTGAGCAGTTTAACCATTTTAGTGACTTGCCGTTTTATCCGCTACCGGGCGGCCGTCTGTTTCGAGTGCCTTTGTCAGTGATAGGGTCGTGGTGGTATATTGCACGAGATAAATTAGGTATTTAATCTAGTTATTTTAATCTAGCGCATCCGAATAGAAGGACTTTAACAAATGAAAATTGGCATACTCGAAACGGGGCTTCTGAATGATAAAGTCGCAGGCCGATTTGATCCCTACCCGATCATGTTCGCTGCTTTGCTCGATAAAGCCAATGAAGGGCTAACCTATCAATCCTATTCTGTCATTAATGGTGAAATGCCTGATTCTATTGATGATTGTGACGGTTGGTTGATTACAGGGTCGCGCCATGGTGCTTACGAAAAGCTTGACTGGATGCTGTTACTCGAGTCTTTCATTCAAGCGTTATTTGAAAAGCAAAAGCCACTGGTTGGCATTTGCTTTGGGCATCAAATTATCGCGCAGGCATTAGGTGGTTTGGTGACTAAATCTGATAAAGGCTGGGGGATTGGTTTACATCATTATAAGATTGACACAGCACAATCGTGGATGATTAATGAACTGTCATCAGTACCTGAAAAAGTCGGCATTTATGCTTTTCATCAAGATCAAATTAGTCAGCTTCCAACAGCAGCGGCTGTCTTTATCAGTTCAGACTTTTGTCCTTATGCTGGCCTTACCTATGGTGACTCCATTTTATCGGTTCAAGCACATCCAGAGTTCGAAGCAAGTTATGAGCTCGCCTTGATTGAAATGTATGCCGGGAATATTGTACCTGAACCCGTTGCGGCTAATGCCCTAGTGGGTATGCAAGGTGCAGGCTCGTCGGCGGATACTCAAATGCTAGCTCACTGGATTGCCAATTTTTTTATTCAGAAAAACCACCCAAAAGATTAAGGTTTCTAGCACATTTGAATAGTAATGGGGCCGAGACCGACTTAAAGTAATTTCTTCATAAGTTTGCCCTTTTATGAACTATAATTATATAAGTTAATTTGGCAAAAAAAATCATGTCCGAAGTAAAAAATAAACCGTCAGTCCTTTTGGTTGCAAAGTCAGTAATAATCGTGAAATCAGTCGGCAAACTGCTGAGCGAATATTTCAATCTTATTAGTGTGAATGATGCCGAGACTGCTTGGGATGCCTTATTAGAGGCCACTGATTCTGAGATTGCGGTGGTAATTTGCGAATTGCAGTCGTCGATTGATGGTTTTGGTTTACTCGAAAGATTACGTTCAGCCGGCAATAATCACCTTGCCGCAAAGCCGGTGTTATTATTGGTCAGTGAAAATGATTCCGAAGAAAGCCGTGAAAGAGCCTTCCAGCGAGGCGCAACAGATTTCATTAACATGCCTTTCTCGACTACGGAGCTCACCACAAGAGTTCGTTTGCACGCCCAATACTTTGTGCAGCATAGCCAAATTAAAACACCTGAAATCCAACAAGATACGTCTCTTAACGTATTGCAGCAACTAGCACAGGAAAACTACTTCGAGTCACGACTTAACCAAGAGATCGCCTTCTCATTACGCCACAAAATGAGTATTGGTGTTTGTAAAATTAAAATTTCAAATTTAAAAGAGTTGGTTGCTGAAAAAGGTAAGCCAGCCACCGTGGTTGTGGTTCAGACAGTCGCAAAAAGCATTCAAAAAACCATGCGATGTGAAGATACGCTGTGCTATTTGGGTAATGCGGAATTTAACTTATTGTTTCCCGCTACGAATGGCATTGGTTCAGCGATTGGACTACGCCGAATTATGGATGCGGTGGGAGAGCAAAAAATCCAGATAGAAGGTAAAGCGATTTCAGTACCATTGGCGGCAGCTATCTATAGTTGCGTACCTAGCAGTAGCACCACTATTGAGGTTATTTCTGAAGTCCTTCGTAGTCGTTTAGATGAAGCCCTTGCCGATGGCGGCAATAGTATTGTGAGTTCAAAAAAAGGCGGTGGAGCGGTCACTATATCAGTAGAAAAAGCCCTGCAAATGCTTGAGCGTGACGATACTAATGGACTGTCGGTGTATGCCAAGGCGTTGATGATAAGCCTGCTGCCTTTTATAGAATATGCCGATGAAGAGCTTAATTTAGGCCTGCAGGGATCTGATTTACAATTGCGCAAAAAACTACTGCAGAACCATTAAAGCAAGCTCACCACCCCTCAATCAGCTTCAAGTTAAGACTTTTTATTGCTGCGCAAAGTGATCTAATATAGTGTTAGTTCTTACCGTTTAATTACTTTGAATCAGGCGTCTCGTCATGAATATTCTCATTTTTCTCTGTGCCCTGTTTGCACTCATGTTTGTAGTTGCTCGGGGCTTTTGTTGCTTTAAGCAAGCGGCATTTTCGACAGCGGTATTCCTTGCTATTTTTACTTACTTTGATGGGTTTAGTCTGTTCTGGGGCGCCATAGTTTGGGGGCTATACCTATGCCTGTTGATATTTTTTGGAAAGCAAAATCTGCGTCTGAGCTACCTCACTAAACCATTACTCAAACGAATTAAAGCAGTATTGCCCCCAATGTCAGAAACAGAACGCGATGCTATCGAAGCAGGCAGTGTTTGGTGGGAAGCTGAGCTATTTCGTGGCGCTCCGGATTGGCAAAAACTCAACAATTATCCCTCAGTGAAGCTTAGTGTCGAAGAGCAATCGTTTATCGACGGCCCAGTCAATGAGTTATGCGCCATGATTGATGATTGGGATATTACCCACAAGCGATTAGATTTACCTGAAGAGATTTGGACTTTTTTGAAGAAAAATGGCTTCTTCGGCATGATTATCCCCAAAAAATATGGTGGCCTTGAATTCTCTGCCTATGGCCACTCTGCTGTGGTGATGAAACTTTCGGGGCGTAGTACCTCGGTTGGCGTCACAGTTATGGTTCCCAACTCGCTTGGTCCGGCGGAATTATTGTTGCACTACGGAACACAAGCACAGAAGGATCATTACTTACCGCGCCTCGCGAGCGGTGCAGACATCCCCTGTTTCGCACTTACCGGACCTGACGCTGGATCGGACGCTGGATCAATTCCAGATACAGGCATTGTTTGTGAAGGCGAGTTTGAGGGCAAGCAGGTACTGGGTCTGAAACTAAATTGGGAAAAACGCTATATTACACTTGGTCCGATAGCAACGGTGCTTGGTCTGGCATTTAAAGTCTATGATCCAGACGGACTGCTCGGTGGTGAAGTCGAACTCGGTATTACTTGTGCGTTGATCCCCGCCAATACTCCTGGCATTACTATTGGTAACCGACACTTCCCCATGAATTCGGCTTTTCAGAATGGCCCAAACAGTGGTAAAGATGTTTTTATCCCGATGGATTACTTGATCGGTGGTGCTGATAACATTGGTAAGGGCTGGCGTATGCTGGTTGAATCGCTGTCAGCTGGACGTGGTATCTCTCTTCCCGCAGTGGGCGTTGCGGCAGGTAAAACCATGGTTCGATTTACGGGCGCTTACGCAAAGATTAGAAAACAATTTAATACATCAATCGGAAAGTTTGAAGGCGTAGAAGAGCCCTTAGCTCGAATCGGTGGCCTAACCTATATGATGGAAGCGGGCCGGTTATTGACCTTATCAGCACTCGATAATGGTATTAAACCCCCAGTTATCACCGCAATCCTTAAATATTACAATACTGAAATGATGCGGCAAGTAGTGAACGATGCGATGGATATCCATGGTGGGAAAGGTATTTGTATGGGACCAAAAAACTATCTTGCACGTCCCTATCAATCGATACCGGTTGGCATCACGGTTGAAGGCGCTAACATATTGACCCGTACCATGATTATATTTGGGCAGGGTGCTATTCGTTGTCACCCCTATTTGGTCAAAGAAATGGAAGCGGCAACCATGAGTGACAACACTGCGAGTGTGTTAGCTTTTGACAATGCCCTGACGGGGCATATTGGCTATTTTGTTACCAATTTGTTCCGGTCCTTTGTGTACGGTATTTCCGGTAGTCACCTCGCCGATTCTCCAGTGTCTGGGCGCATTGGCAGCTATTACAAACGATTGAATCAGATGAGTGCAGCATTTGCTGTTACTTCAGACTTGGTGTTAATGATTTTGGGGGGGGCATTTAAACGCAAAGAAAAATTATCTGGACGATTTGCCGATGCTTTGGGCTATATGTATTACGCTTCTGCTGTGCTCAAAAAATATGAGGACGACGGTAGGCAAAAAGCTGATATACCGCTTGTAGAATGGTCAGCCAAATATTGTTTATATCAAGTGCAGGTAGCGTTGGATGAGATATTAAGAAACTTTCCGATAAAATCATTGGGCATATTAATAAGAATCATTATTTTCCCGCTGGGTTTAAATTTACGTCAACCAAATGACTCGCTTGGGCATCGTGTATCGTCATTACTGATACGCCCTAGCGAGGCAAGAGATAGACTGACGCAAGGTATTTATATCAGTGAAGATGAAAATGATAGTACGGGTTGTTTGGAGGATGCATTTGCAAAAGTGTTGTTGGCTGACCCCATTGAACGCCGATTGAAAGCGTCCCAGCAGGTCAAACCAGACTTGCAAAGTTACCAACAGTGGATCGACGCATTAGTGGCAACTCGTATTCTGAGTTTTGAAGAGGCTGAAATTTTGGCGTCGGCTCAAGCTGCAACGAGGAAAGTCATTATGGTGGATGATTTCACAACAGAAGAATTAAACGATAAATTGAGTGATTAAAAAATAGCAGATTAAAAATAATAAGCATAGGGTAACAGACTAACGCAAAAGTATTTTTGCGAGTCTGTTTGAGCATCTCAAAATAGATTAGGTTGGGTCTGTTGGAAGCTGCTGATATTAGTGTCAAAAATTGGGAGGGTGAGAAATGGACAAAGCATGGTTAAAAAGTTACCCGGATGGCATGCCAGAAACGGTTGATATTAATGCCTACCAGTCAGTAGCAGAAGTATTTGAAAAGTCAGCTAGTCGGTATTCTGACAGACCCGCATTCAGCAACTTAGGGACGACGTTAACCTACTCAGAGATGGATCAGTTAACGGGCCATTTGGCGAGTTATCTACAACGTTTGCCGGATATGAAACAAGGTGATCGTGTTGCCATCATGATGCCGAATGTACTGCAGAACCCCATTGCTATTTTTGCTGTATTACGAGCTGGGTTTACTGTCGTAAACACCAATCCACTCTACACGCCAAGAGAGCTAGAGCATCAACTTACCGACTCGGGTGCGAAAGCCATTATCGTAATGGAGAATTTTTGCAGCACTTTGGCAGAAGTGATTGGTCAAACAACAATCCAGCACGTTATAACGACACAGCTTGGCGACATGTTGACGTTCCCAAAATCATTCATCGTTAATTTTGTGGTTAAACACATCAAAAAAATGGTGCCTCCATTTACTTTAAAGGGAAGCGTGAAGTTTAAAACAGCCTTGGCAGAAGGCGCGCGTGTTGCCCACACCCACGTTAGTATTTCTCCTGAAGATATTGCATTTTTGCAATACACGGGTGGCACGACTGGTGTAGCCAAGGGTGCGATGTTAACTAATAGGAATATGGTTGCTAATATGCAACAAGCATCAGCCTGGATTAAAAATATGGTGGATGAAGGTAAGGATGTCATTATTACCGCCTTGCCGCTTTACCATATATTTTCTCTCACTGCGAACTGCCTTACTTTTATGAAGGCGGGTGCCGAAAACCATCTGATCACGAACCCACGCGATATGGCTGGATTTGTTAAGGAGCTTCAGTCAATCCCTTTTACTGCGATCACCGGTGTTAACACGTTATTTGTTGGCCTGATGAATACGCCTGGTTTTGATGACATTGATTTCTCTCATCTTAAGTTAACGCTCGGAGGTGGTATGGCCGTTCAAAAACCTGTCGCCGAACGGTGGAAAAAAGCGACAGGTGGGCCATTACTAGAGGCTTATGGTCTCACTGAAACGTCACCAGCCGTGTGCATTAATCCGCTTAATTTGCTGGAGTATAATGGCAGCATTGGTTTGCCGGTTCCTTCGACGGAGGTATCGATACAGGATGCAGACGGTAAGATCCTGCCTCAGGGTGAATCAGGCGAACTTTGTGTCAGAGGGCCTCAGGTGATGAAAGGCTATTGGAATCGTGAAGACGAAACCGCCAAGGTAATGACCGATGATGGCTGGCTGAGAACAGGCGATATCGCAAAGATGGACAAGGCTGGATTCTTTAGAATTATGGATCGATTGAAGGATATGATCCTAGTCTCAGGGTTTAATGTTTACCCTAACGAGATTGAAGCGATTATCATGGGCCATGTTGGCGTATCAGAGGTAGGTGTTGTTGGCGAGCCTAACCCTAAAGGGGGGGAGATTATCAAGGCGGTTATTGTTAAGAGGGACCAGACGCTCACTGAAGAAAGCGTTATCCAGCATTGCATCGAAAATCTGACTAAATACAAAGTGCCAAAAATTATAGAATTCAGGACCGAATTGCCAAAAACAAATGTAGGTAAGATTTTACGACGAAAATTGAAAAGCTCTGAAAAATAAACAGGCAGCCAAAAAGTGCCTGTTTATTGATAGGCTCACCATTAAATCAGTTGGATAGTCATGTCGATATTACTAATAATACATTTATTGATAAATTTTATCTGTGTCAGATAGCAGGTATTAACTGCGACTGAATGAATGGAATGCTTGGGTTTAGTGACCACTAATTTTGGCGTGTTGAGGCTTGGTATCTTTAAAGCGCTGCATTTGTTCGTCGCTCGCTTTGGTTTGATGATTGGCTTTCCATTCATCTATCGCCATGCCATACACTTCTTCTTGGGCTGCATTGTAGTCAATGTCTAAACCTTGGTTTTGGGCTTCAGCGGCATACCATTTAGACAAGCAGTTGCGACAAAATCCGGCCAAGTTCATTAAGTCGATATTTTGGACGTCCGTTCTTTCCTGCAAGTGTTTCATTAGCCCTCGAAATGCGGCTGCTTCTATCTGTGTTCGCTGGTCTTTGGTCATCGGATTACACTACTCTATAATAAGCCCAAAAAATGGGCAGTGAAAATGGGTAAGGAAACTAGATTAGACAAATGGGTATTAGAATGATTCAGAAATTTAACCAAAGAAACTGGCGTCAGTCCAATCAATAATGCTGTTACCGTCATCTAATATATCCTTAAATGCATTGACCGACTGGTTAGGGCAACTGTGGGCTCAGACTCAAGCAACCCATCAACGAAGAATGCTCTGTATTCAAGGTGATATGCAATGGTGTGATGATATCACTAAGATTGTCCAACAAAAAATAGTTGAGGACATCGCTATTCAGCCAAACAAGCACAACTATATTGCAATTTCTGATCGTCAGTTGGAATTTGAATCAGTCGACTACTCCAAAGTCGAAACATTACTCGGAACAGAAACAGCCCTCGTCATAGTGGATTTATTTGAGGGTATTAATCCTGATGTACTGTGCATAGCCAGCGGATTGTTAACCCAAGGTGGACTGATGCTATTGCTATCCGACCAGCCAGAGAATAGCTTGTCAGCGAATGATAAATTTGGCTGTTGGCAAAGTGCAGTTCAAAATCGTGGTAATTTCATTCATTACTTTTTCAAAGAACTAAGCCAATATCCTGAAGCCTGTGTTTTTCTAAAACAAAATGAAGCGTTAGCACCACTGGGGGAAATCCAGATTGCTGATTTAAGCACTACCGTGGATGGCAAGACGCAGGAACAGCTTGATATTTTAAATCAGCTCGATGGTTGGTTAGCCAATCATACCCAGTCAGTGATGCTTATAAAAGCAGATCGAGGCCGTGGTAAGAGTACTTGCCTAGGGTTTATCATACAGGCGCTTCAATCTCGTCCAAGAATGAAACTGCTAGTCAGTGCCTATTCGAAATTGTCCGCATCGATATTGTTACAACAGGCTGGAGATGTTGAATTCATTGCACCCGATCAGCTGATTAAACAAAGAGAACAGGCCGATGTACTCATCATTGATGAGGCTGCCATGTTACCTTTTCCAATGTTAACGCAATTGGTCAAACGCTATAAAAAAATTGTTATGGCAACTACAACCGGTGGTTATGAGGGAACAGGGCAGGGTTTTATGCATCGCTTTCTGGCCGCCATACCATCGGACAAGCTGTTGTCTTTAAGTATCGACCATCCTGTTCGATGGACCCGTCAGGATAACCTAGAACCTTGCCTGAATGCAGTGTTACAGCTTAACCCAAAGCTTCATTCTATTGCTAAGCAACAGTTTACGGAGAACACCCTAAGTCCTAAAATCAGTTACCGAATAGTGGATATAAATAGCGATGTAGAGTCAGCGCTGTTGAAAAATGTATATGAATTGATGGCATCAGTTCATTACCGCACCCGCCCATCTGATTTGCGTATGTTAATGGATAATCCTGATTTAAGCCTTGTTTTAGCAGAGCAGGGCGATCACTTAGTTGGCGTTCTGGTTTTAAATAGGGAAGGTGGTTTTGATACAGACTTATGCGAACAAGTTTATCTGGGTAAGCGCCGTCCTAAGGGCCATTTGCTGGCACAGATGTTAACGGCGCAAGCGAGTATCAAGAAATTTGCCTGTTATCGGGGCATGCGCATTCAACGAATTGCCGTCATACCTTCTATAAGACGCCAGGGTATCGGAGCTCAATTGATCGAAAAAGCGAGTGAATACTCCCTTCATCAGCGATATGATTATATCGGGGCTTGTTTTGCTTTTGATGCAGAAATTTCCCAGTTCTGGCGTTATTGCCAGTTTCCATTAGTGCATATTAGTTTTTCTCAAGGTAAGTCGAGTGGTAATCATTCGGTGGCTGTGATGAAACCGCTTACCCATCAGTTAGGGGCTGTGAGGGAGCAGTTACACGCTCGGTTGCAAGAACAGCTGCCTATTTGGCTAACACATTATTTGTCTGATATGGATGTTCAAAGTATCACTGCATTACTTCGTTATAGTGAGTTTGAAGCGAGACAAAGTGAACTTGACTTGGCTGAGATAGATGCTTTTGTGACTGGTTTTAAAGGCTTTGATCTCAGTTATGCGAGTCTCCAGCCCTATGTGATGCAGCTGATTGCGCAGTCTTGTAACAGTTTTGAAATACATAAATGGCTTGTAGAAAAGGCGATACAGAATAAATCTTGGGATCACCTCACTCGCCATGATGACAGGGTTGGTCGAAAGCAATGCCAACAAAAATTAAGAGCGTTAATTTTAAACTTACGTATAAACCACGCGCGTTCCAATTAATTAAGAAGAGGTTAGATTATGCATAACGCATTGGTAGATTTCTGGTTTTCTAAAGAGGCCTCTAAGCATTGGTTTAATTCAACGCCTGAATTTGATCAGCAGTTATTAGCTGATTATGGCACTTGTTGGGAACAAGCCAAACAGGGGGAACTTGACCAATGGAGCGAAACGGCTATTGGTAGCTTGGCCCTGGTTATTTTACTTGACCAGATTCCGCTTAATATTTTTCGAGGTAAGCCTGACAGTTTTTCTACCGAAGCGCAGGCAATCACAGTGGCCCGAGCTGCAGTTGATGTTGGGTTTGATACGGAGTTAACAACTCGACAAAAAGCATTTTTATACATGCCTTTTATGCATAGCGAAAGTTTGGACGACCAGCGGCTTGGGCTCAAATTATATGATCAACCGGGTTTGGAAGATAATCACCGATTCTCGAAGCATCACTATGACATTGTCGAACGCTTCGATCGATTTCCACACCGTAATGAAATATTGGGGCGAGTAAGCAGCCAAGCAGAAATTGAATACCTCAATTCAAAACAGGGATTTAAAGGGTGATTTCCAGTCTAAAAGCGTTGAATTTGTAATGGTTCAATCCATCCGAATGTTACATTACGCTAGTGACGCCGGTGCTGAGAGTCAAACCCTGCAGTTTCGCAGTGATGAGTCGGTGTTTAAATTGTTAAAGCAGATTGAAAGTGACTTAGACACAAGGCTCGGCCAACAGACGCTGTCAGACTTCATAAAATCAAATTAGACTGGAAGAAAGTAATGAAAATAGTTTCGTTTAACGTCAATAGTGTAAGAATGCGATTGCACCAGCTTGCTGCACTCATTGATACTCATAACCCTGAGTTTATTGGTTTGCAAGAAACCAAGGTGCAAGACCATGACTTTCCGCTGGCTGCAATTGAAGAATTGGGCTACCAGGCAATCTATATGGGGCAGAAAACACATTATGGCGTTGCCTTGTTGTCACGCACGACTTGCTTACAGCCAACCTATGGTTTCCCAACTGACACTAATGACAGTCAAAAGCGCTTTATTGGTGGTCAATTTGAAGTGGATGGTAAGTCTATCTATGTTTTTAATGGCTATTTCCCACAGGGTGAAAGTCGGGATCATCCGACTAAGTTTCCAGCCAAGGCGAAATTTTATAGAGACTTAAACGACTTCGTGCAAAGCAGTGATATGTGCGGTGAACCATTGGTAGACACACCATTGGTGGTGATGGGTGATTACAATATTTCTCCACAGGATACTGACATTGGGATTGGGCCTGATAACGCTAAACGTTGGTTAAAAACGGGTAAAAGTAGCTTTTTGCCAGAAGAGCGAGAATGGTATGACTTACTCTGTTCATTCGGCTTAAGTGATGGGTTCAGGCTATGTCACCCCACCGAAGATAATGTGTTTAGCTGGTTTGATTATCGCAGCAAAGGGTTTGATGCCGAACCAAAACGCGGGTTAAGAATTGACCATTTGCTAGTATCCGATCAACTAAAATCATCGGTCAGGAATGCAGGTGTCGATTACGCAGTGAGAGCAATGGAGAAACCATCTGACCACGCACCCACTTGGATAGAACTTGAGTTTTAATGCCTTCGTCTGAATTAGAGCCTAAATCAACAGGAGTTAAATCTAGGTTCAGCTATTATCGACTTTATATTAGGCAATCAGGTTTGATTAGTTTCTTTAGCGCTTTGCATTGCTTTAAAGCTAGGGACTTGATAATCGATTAGTAATTCTTCCTGTTCTGCACGATTTCGGGAAGCCGCGATTTCCTTGATCGTGTCCATTTCAAGATAGGGCGCAATCATTTGCAAAAATACAAATTGAAAAGACGAAATGTGCCGTGAGTGGCGGAAGCCAATCTTAATCAAGCTATCAGGAAACAAATGACTGGCATCGATATAAATCAGTTCTTTATCATTTTTATCGCAAGCCATTTCTGCAATGATGCCCGCGCCTAGCCCGAGACGAACATAGGTTTTTATAACGTCCGAATCTGTCGCTGTAAATGCGATACGAGGGGTCAGATTAGCTTGCTGAAAAGTTTTATCCAGCTGAGATCGGCCGGACAAGCCAAGCATATAGGTCAGAATTGGGAATGAAGCCAGATCAGGTAGTGTGATATTAAGCATCTTTGTCAATGGGTGACCCTTAGGTACAACGATATGCCGATTCCAGCTATAAGCGGGGATAGTGACTAGCTCACTGAGTTCATCAATAGTTTCTGAAGCCATTACAAAATCAACTTGATTATTAGCCGCTAGCTTACACATCGATTTCGGATTGCCCTGATGAACACGTAATTCGATGTCAGGATAAATCGATGAGAAACGTTGCAAAATAGGGGGCAAAATGAACTGCGCCTGAGTATGAGTGGTCGCGATCGTTAAGCTGCCACGGCTCGAATTGCTAAACTCAAGTGCTGCCTGCTTAATATTTTTAGCGTTATTTAAAAGGCTGGTGACATGATCCATAATGGCTTCACCAGCAGGTGAAATATTGGTGAGCTTTTTTCCTGATCGTTCAAAAATTTGGATGTCTAGCTCATCTTCAAGTAACTTAATTTGATGGCTAACACCGGGCTGCGACGTATAGAGTTCCTCAGCGGCTGCGGATACATTTAAATTGTTACGCACGACGGCATCTAAAAAGCGTAGTTGTTGTAGTTTCACCTATTAATATCTCAGATTAAATTTAAACAAAAAGTGTTAGTGAGTGAATAGATTAAAGACTGTAATAGACTCTAATTTCTTATTGTCATGATGAATAATTACTATTGAGTTTACAAGGAATTGATGGCAAGACAATCAGTATTTTTCTCGTCGCACCATTCAATTGAAATTCTCGGCTGAAAGGGTCATCAATTCTAACTGTTTAACTTGATTGAGGTGAAAAATTAATCGATTTAACACGCGGTGAAAGATTGATTTCATCGATCACAATATTCGCACTGGTTTGCAGTATTTGGCAAATCAGTTGGGCGACATCTTCAGTCTCAATAGCGTTTTCAGGCAGGTCTGCTGGTGCAAAAGATTGACCATCAAAAAAGGGGCTACGAACCATCCCTGGATTGACTAGGCTGACCCCGATGCCATCTTTGGCGCAATCTTTACGCAGTGCCTGGCAAAATCCTCGCAAGCCAAATTTAGCCGCACTGTATAAGGCGCTTTTCTTACCAGCATTAAGGGCTGACTCTGATCCAATGAATATCAATCGCCCCTGTTTTTGGCGTCGAAACATGGGCACCAACTGATGACATAGAACAAGTGCACTGGTCAGGTTAACTCGAATCGCCTGATCAATTTGAGCAACTGAAAATTGTTCGATAGAGCCAAAATGGCCATAGCCAGCGCAGTGAATAAAGCAATCGAACGAGTGTTTTTTTAGTAACGACTTTAGTTTTCGGTCACAATCATCAAGCAGGTTCAGATCAAGTTGAAGCAAGTTGAAATTGGGGTGATTAAGTTGAACTATTTCTGGCTGACGGCTAATGCCAGTCACTTCATGGTTCATCTCTAGCAACTGTTTTGTGGCTGCCAAACCGATGCCCGAACTAGAGCCTGAAATTAAAATTTTCATAAGATACTTATAAGTTGTTCATCAGATTATAACAATACAACCCTTATTCGTGCCACTGACAAGGCTGGTAACAATGAGCTGGAATATGTTGCAGCAGTTGCTGTTCACAATAGCGCATCATTTCTTCTTCCTGTGCTAGCGGGTAGCCAACAATGCCATTATTCAACGCTAGATTTTGGTTAAATAACGGTTCGTCTGGATAAAGCTTGTTAACCTGACGAAAGTTATTTTTAGGTAACCGAAAAGCGCCTAGGCTAACCGAGTGTAAGCGGTTGGCATCTATTGTCGCAAAAATAGTCTCGAGCAAATGAGAAAACGATGCCTGATAATTCTCATGATAAACAATGGGGTCAAATCTTAGGCCAATTGGCCAGCCTGCATCAACCAGCAATCTCATCGCATCGATGCGCTTCTCGATGGACGGAACACCATGTTCGAGTTTTTCGTGGCTATGTTGCTCGGTAAAGCTAAAGGCGGTAATGATACGCTCACAGGGCTTATGTTTTAAAAGCTGCCGAACTTGAGTGCTTTTGGTGCGTAATTCTAGCCAGGCGTTGTCGATTTTGTTAAATGCCGGTACAAAAAAATCAGCAAACTGGGTGACGGGTTCATAAGCCAAGCTGTCACAATCGTAACCTGAAAAAAACCAGACGGGTTCTGAGTCATGCTGTGCGCAAATTTGCGTAATGTCGTCATCAAAGTCTTCATAATTGACGAAAATAACCTGATGTGCAGAGTTGTACATGCCTTGCAAAAAGCAATAACGGCAATCGTAAAGACAGTTGAGCATATGCGAAAAGTAATAGTTATGTTTGCCGCCCAGCCCATAACCCTCAGGCGTTGGTAATGCATGTCGGTTGTTTTTATGCGCTAGAATTAACGCTGGATTTGATTTTTGCAGGCGAAAGTTTTGAGCGCTTGGGTTGAATACTTCGCCATGATGTTCTATTTCGACAACAGGAGTGTTTTTGAATCGAGCTAGAATTCTAAGGGTTCGTTCGTGGTGTTTAATGCTCGATTCGACATAGACGCAGCTAACCATATTTATAAGTTCCGGCTGAGATCAATTCGCCGCTGTGTGAGACAGCTCAGAATTGATTGGCTATTACTATTTGAAGATGTCTTTTTAGATGCACTTATACTGGTACCCGCAGAGACGACTGACATCAAAGAGTCGATACTATCACCCTGACTGAGTAAAAAGCGTAAACAGCTTTTAAGTTGCGTTTTTTGGGTTTGACTGAAATGGGCTTGTGCCAAAAAACGTTGCCAATCTGTTTCAGAAATACCCATTTGTGCAATCTGCTGATTCAATTCAGTCAATACCTGTGAAAATTCGCTAATCGCTTTCATGTTTTGCTGAATCAGTTGACTCACTTCATTTTTGTCTCGACTGCAGGGTGTCTCGCTATTGTCACTCACTACCTTAATACAATGAATCAGTTCGCCACTACTAAATCGTGTCGCAGTGCCAAAAAAAGCGCTGGCTTCCATATCTGACAAGGACTGTGAATCGTATTGATTATCGGGTTGATTGTGCGTCTGGCAATGCTCGGTTGGCAATTGGCTATTGATTAATGGCACCGGATAATAACGATGACCCGATTCAATATCAGATATCTTGTTAATCGACCAGGCACTCCCGATGGCATAGGATTCACTCCCTGCGGTGCCTATATTAATCCAAGCAATAGAGCGCGATTGTCGATGCAGCGCTGCTACCCATGCGGTCGCAGCAGCCGAGTTTAGTTTGCCAACACCACTGACAATACAGCACATGTTGTCTTTTTGATAAATATCAAAAGCATGGTGATCATGAGATTTTTTTAAGCGGAAAAAATCAATCACAGGCTTAGCTTCACAATGTAATGCAGCAACCCAAATTAACATGTATTTGCAACCTGTTCGGTGGTCTGCTGGACCGGTCTATCATCAGCCATCGGTCCAAACTCATCCAACACCGATTGGTTATTGTGCTTTTTAGCACCGCTTAATAACACGGTTAGCTTTTTTTGCATCATTGCGTTAGCGGCCAAACGGTAGGCATCAGACAACTCACCTTGTTGAATTAGTCGCGACAAAGAACGAATACGAAATCGATCCATCCCCCAGTGTTGAGTAGAGAGCTGATCTTCATGACCACCGTATTTTGTAATCAGTGGCTGGTCAATGTAGTGAATAGAATGCTGGCAACATACCTTAAGCCACAGGTCATAATCCTCGCAGGCCGGTAGCGACTCGTCAAAGTAACCAACTGATTTAATTAGCGAACGTTTTAACACTACGGCAGAGGGTGAGATCACACACATTGGCAGGCATCGTAAAAAAACATTACCGCCCGTTTTTTGATGCTTGTTCATCGCGTTCACACGGACATGGTTACGAATCCAGATTTCGTCAGAATGAATTAAACCAATGTCAGGCTGCTGGGCATGGTGCTCTTTTATGGTTGAAATCTTATTGCGATGCCAGCTATCGTCAGAATCGAGCAGTGCAATCCAGTCATAGTTAGCCTGTTTAATACCGGCGTTTCGTGCTGCGCTAACACCCCGATTAGTTTGTTGGATGAGTTTAATTTGGGGGAAGCTTTGACGAATGTAATTTGAGGTGTCATCAGTTGATCCGTCGTCAACAACAATCAGTTCATCAACCGCACAATCTTGATCTAACACCGAATTAACGGCCCGCTTTAAACTCTCAAGTCGATTGTAGCTAGGGATGATGACTGATATTTGCATCGTTTTTGCAGCGTACTAGTGCTGGTTATTTTCTTATTGGTGACGAATTTGCGCCGGGAAAGTTAGTAATGGTGCCGCCTTCTGAATCCAGAATTCTATTCTTACCGCTTTGCTCTACTTCGTCGATACGAATCACTGAGTGGTGTGGAATATAGGAGTATTTCACATTACCAAATTCGCTTTTCAATTTTTCTTCGGCGGGATCGATGAGTATTTTCGAGTGTTCCCCAAAAATAATTTGGCCAACTTCTACAAACCCCATCATTTGTGCTTGGCCGACTTCGTGGGCATAAAGTTCATAAATACGATTGTTATTATGGAACTGGATTCGAAAGGTATGTTCTGGTTTTTTTGCCACGTCTGACTCAATCTAAGGAACGCTAAAAGGAGTGTAATTCTACATCAAAAGTGAGGATAGGTACTATTAACCCGATGCCATAAAGCAAGCTCATATTTATTTAGGTAATTGAATCAACACCCAAGGTTTCACCACCACCGTCCATAATAAACTGTCTTGTTCAAACCATGCCTTGGCTTGCTCAGTGCTTACAGTTGCCACCAATGCTTGGTCGAGCCAAGGTTTAACTTGATCGGCAAGATCGCGCTGGAATGCAAAAGCAACATCGATTAAATCGAGTTCGGGAGAAATATACAAAGTGCTACCGTTAGCGAAAAAACGCTGTAAGTCAGTCCAGGGCATCTTCGCAGTTTCAGATACCAGTTTGCCCCGAATCAGTTCTAGGTCTTGCTCGTGTTCCTGTTGAAGGATGCTTTCGAGGTCTGAGTCATTCATAGCTGATTATTCATAATGGCAATTTTTAGTGAAGTATTTCAACCCCGTTAAGGGGCGATGTCTGAATAGTCTCTCGTATCGTTGCAATCGTTTCTTTACGCGGATAATGTTTTCGCCAAGCGATTGCGACAGTGCGACTTGGAGCCGGCGCCTTAAATGGTTTGAAATCGATGAGTCGTTCGTCGTGATGGCTATACAAAGTGCTGGTGTGTGGTAGTACCGTAATGCCCGTACCCGCAGAGACCATATGGCGTATCGTTTCAAGTGACCCACCCTCTAGGCTTCGCGTAATTTCGCTATTGCCCACCATGCAGTTAGGGCAGGCGTTAATCACTTGATCACGGAAGCAGTGCCCAGCCCCGAGCAACATCAAGTCCTGTTGCGCAAGGTCTTCGGGTAAAATCTCTTTGCGTTTGCTCCAAGCGTGATCTCGAGGCAATGCGACGACGAAAGGCTCTTCATACAAAGGCGATGTTTCGATGCCGGGCTCTGCAAAAGGGTAGGAAATGATGATGGCATCCAATACACCCTGTTTGAGAGACTGATACAGGTTTGCGGTAAAGTTTTCTTCTATGATCAGTTTCAAATGTGGCGCACATTCTTTTAGTTTCGGGATGAGGCTGGGTAGCAGGTAGGGGCCAATCGTATAAATGACGCCTAATTTAAATGTACCTGACAATGGGTCTTTACCCTGCTGTGCTATTTCGCTTAAAATCCGTGCTTCTTGCAGCACAATATGCGCTTGATCGATGACTTGATGGCCAATTTCTGTGATTCGAATTTCGTTTTTTGAGCTACGTTCAAATAGACGGACACCGAGTTGACCTTCTAATTTTTTGATTGCAATGCTGAGTGTCGGTTGGCTCACAAAGCAGGCTTGGGCCGCTAGTCCAAAGTGATTTTTTTGAGAGACAGCGACGATATAGCGTAATTCAGTTAAAGTCATTGGATTCGGATTAAGTGAGCACAATTTTATTTTGCATACTCTTGAGAAATATGCAATTAAAGACTAACTTGTGATGAATTAAAACTATGAGTTAATCACCTAGTTAATAGCCAAATTTATTAAGCAATTAAGAGTTCTAAAAGATGAAGTCACTTCTAAAAAAACTATTCCAACCTAAAACATCAACAGAAAGCCCGTACGATGGTGAGCATGCGCTGCGAGTATCGACAGCGGCACTATTGATTGAAGTGAGTCGAGCCGACTTTGAACAGGACGATTCTGAGCTTGCGCAAATGCGCCAGCTGTTGGCACAGCAGTTTTCATTAAATGATGTCGAACTAAACGAGTTAATGGATCAAGCCCACCAAGAGGCCGATGATCTAGTGTCACTTCAACACATTACTCGGGTACTCAATGAGCAGTTTGATCAACCAATGAAAAAACGCGTCATTGAAATGATGTGGCAAGTAGTCTTTGCTGACGGTGTTAAAGACCATTACGAAGAGCATTTAATCCGCCAAGTTGCCGAGTTACTGTATGTGCCACATGCAGACTTTATTCGTGCTCGCCATCAAGCAGAAGGTATTGATTAAACTCAGTAGAACCAAGCCACTCAGGTGAATCAGTTTTATTCGATGTTTGCTTTGGTTCAGTATTGCCTCTTTTAATTCTTAATCATCGTAGTTTTGTTAAGGGCACCAAACCCAGTTAAGTGGGAATTTCATGTTTAGTCCATTTCAAATTCGACCGCCTGTGCACTACATTCAGCCGGTATTTCGCCCCCCCAGCGAAGGCAATTCGCTTATTTTCCAGGTCACTAATGGCTGTAGCTGGAACCGCTGCACCTATTGCGAAATGTATACTGATGAACAAAAGAAATTCCGTCCCAGAGACGAAGCTGAGCTGCTAAATGAAATTAAGCGCTGTGGCGAATCAGGGCTGCAACCAAGACGCGTGTTCCTTGCTGATGGCGATGCACTCGTGTTATCGATGCGGCGTTTAAAAACGATTTTGAAAGCGATTCAAACGTGGCTTCCTTCCGTGTCACGAGTGTCGTCTTACTGTTTACCTTCGAATCTAAAAAATAAAACCGTCGATGACCTAGTTGAGCTCGAAGCGCTGGGTTTAAAACTGATTTACGTCGGTGCCGAAAGTGGTGATAACGAAATATTACGTCGTATCGATAAAGGTGAAACATTTGATTCCACCGCCAGCGCGATTATTAAGTCCCATGAGGCGGGTATTAAATCGTCGGTGATGGTGATTAATGGTATTGGTGGTAAAGCGCATAGCGAACAACATGCGATCGAATCTGCACGCTTAGTTAATTTGGTACAACCAACTTATTTAGCGACACTCGTGCTAACTTTTGATCGTGGCATAGAAAAAGTGATGAATGGTTATGATGGTCAATTTAGCGAATTATCGACGCTTGAGTTATGCACTGAAATGGAACAATTTATTGGAGAAACTGATCTTCAAAAAACAATTTTTCGAAGTGATCATGTATCCAATCACTTGGTTTTGAAGGGTGTGCTTGGGAAAGACAAAGCTCAAATGCTCAATAGAATTCAACAGGCAAGTGACTATTTTAGGGCGCATCCAAACTACCAGCATCACGCCACTGATTATTAAAGAATAGGTATTGATGACGTTCAACACGACGGATACGATTTGAAAGGACTTGACCCTCAGGCACTTCAGAACGATTGACCGGTGACGGTGTCTTCCTCGATCTTGGCATCACAATATCCCTTTGTGAAAGTAGAATGAATTAACTTAACCGGCAGAGCGTTTATGTCAATTTACTTTGATGGGTGTCTATAAAGTGTTTTGTTTGGTCATCAAACAGTCGCTGTGACATTCCCAATTGAAACGATTACAAACGTGTCCCAACACTGACAAGAACAGCAACCTATCTTAATCGTGCAAATATATATCATCTCGGCCATCACCTCGTAATGTCAGATGATACAACGCGCCAGTGAACTCAATTCGTAATGGTCTGGAAATTAATCGACCTTAACATAAACACAGGAAGTGATTCATGATTCAAGACTTGACCCCATATTTTTCCGCAAGACTTGACCCCATATTTTTCCGTAAAGAATCCAGTTACCTCGGTAACAAGTTTGTGGATGAAATTTACATGGCTAAATTATTGAAATAGTTTTTAGCGCAACAATTTAAGAGGGAGCCTGACCACATTAGTCTCGCCCCTGTTTTACGTGACCATTTGGGTCGTATACACCTAAATTATTGATTATAATTATAAATAATTCCCCAAATGCCTTGTATTCAGGCTTAAATCGTTACTTCCGGCACCGGAGACGGTATTGTAACGAGCTGCCTGTTCACGTAGTGCATGATTCTCTATCATTTCCTTTATTTACTCTTAGTCGCCTTTGAGTCCAGTAAGGCTTGCACATTCTCAACAAAGCCTTGACTCCCATAGCTAAACTTTCGGATCATGCTTTATCCCGTATGTTGTTGTTTCTTGCCAGTTCTTGATTCAGCCATTGCCGAAGTTGCTGTTGCATCCTCGTTAAATCATTAAATCTATGTAGGTCTCATAAGCCACAGGTGCCATCAGACGTAACTAGCTTGCCAATACCAGGAAATTTAGGGTCAAGTCTTTCGAGACCGCATTACAGCTCACCTCTTGTAAGAGCCATGTGATTCGAAAGACTTGACCCTAGAGTTGTGAATTAATTTTACAGGTGAGGCCTTTATGTCAATTTATGATGATGGGTGTATATGAAAGTGATTTGGTTGAGAAAAATTCAAAAGAATTTGCCTTGCTTGATTGACCGGAAATCTATAATGGGTGACTCTAAGTACTTCTGGCTAATACCTTAACTATTAAAGGTTGAACTCTGTACTTGGTTGCAATCGCCAGAGATATTTTTCAAAAATATTATTGTGCTAGAGAACTTCTAAATATAGTATTGCTTGTAGAATAGTGTATGCGTTAGGTGCAGTCGGCCAATTTATGTCGACTGATAATTGGGAAGCCGGTGTAAATCTGGCGCTGCCCCCGCAACGGTAACTACAGTTTATCGATCAGCAATACCACTGAGCAATCGCTTGGGAACGGTTGATCGGCGGCATTCGCCAGCTGTTAAGCCCGAAAACCAGCCTAATGTAAACATCCTTATATAATCGCGGTGGGCGGTTTTGGAGTAGAAAGCTTTTCGGCTTTTATCCTAGACCTGCTTGCCTGTGTAAAACTTAGGAAACACTCGGCAATGACGACTCAAAAAACCACGCTACTTTATCGAAGCAAGCCTTGATCGATGGCTATTACTAATTTACTTCGAGTTGAAGGGCTCACAGTATCTGGCGACTCACATCGCAAGCTGTTAGATGATGTCAGCTTCAGCATGAACCCTGGTGAAATCGTTGGTGTTTTGGGACCCAATGGTTCCGGTAAAACGACCCTATTGCGTTGCCTGTTCGGTGCATTGAAATCTTTTTCAGGCACCATCTACTTAAACGGGCAAGATATCGACACTTTGAGCGATAGGCAGCGGGCGTTACTCGTCGCTGCAGTTACCCAGGAAATGCCCGCCGACTTTCATCTCAATGTTCGCTCCGTCATCGCCACTGGCCGCACGCCTCACCAACATTGGTTTAGTGGTACCGATCCACAAGGTGGCGTTATTATTAATGAGGCCGTACAACGGCTCCATCTCAATGATTATTTGGATCGAGATATAAACGAACTCTCAGGCGGAGAGCGCAAACGAGTGATGATCTGCCGAGCCTTAGTTCAGCAACCAAAGTTAATGGTACTCGACGAGCCTTGTAATCATCTCGATATTGAACATCAGCTCAGCCTCATGGAACTGCTCCGTCAATTACCCGTAAGCAGCCTTGTTTCTCTGCATGATTTTCCACTGGCAGCGCGCTATTGCGACAGAGTGTTAATGATGCAAAAAGGACGCTTAGTGGCTGATGGCCGTGCCAAAAAAGTATTAACTTCAGAGTTATTTGAGGATGTTTTTTCAGTCAGTGCAAAAACTTACATCAATCCCTGGGAGCAATGGTCATTTCATGCCACTTCGCTTCCATTTATTCCTCACACACCCAATAGAAGCATAGCCAATGCGTAACCTCGTTCTTAGTTCAATATTACTGCTTTCCAATTTGACGACGTTTAGTCAAGCCTCCGAGTTTCCAGTCAGTGTTGATAGTTGTGGCCGTACTGTTACTTTTAATAGCGCCCCACAGCGGGCAGTCATTCATGATCAAAACATGAGCCAGATGGCTTTTGCCCTGGGCATAAACAGTCAAATAGCGGGATTAACTGGCATTACAGGGTGGTATAAATCCTCCGCCGAGTTTGACCTTGATCGCGGTGATATTCCTGAATTAGCACCTAAATACCCAACCACTGAGAATATTCTAAGCGTTGACTCCGATCTGTTTTTTGCCGGGTGGAACTATGGTATGCGTACTGATGGGGAGCTGACTCCACAGAGCCTAGGAAAGTTCGGTATTCCGGTATTGGAGCTAACCGAATCCTGCGTGCACCTCACCAAATCGGGCCCGGATGCCTCTATGGATTTGTTGTATGAAGACGTATTACGCCTTGGCGCTGTATTTGGCATAAAGGAAAAGGCGGTCGCTTTGGTTGATGGTTGGAAATCAAGATTGCAACAAGTGACCTCGCGTATCGAGGGCAAACCAGCGGTTAAAGTGTTCCTCTATGATTCCGGCGAAGATAAGATATTTACATCGGGTCGTTTTGGTATGCCAACAGCACTCATTCGTGCGGCGGGTGGTATTAATGTGATGGATAACATTGACACTAGCTGGGGCAAAGTCGGCATTGAAGCAGTCATGGACGCTGAACCTGATTTCCTTATTCTGGTTGATTACCAAAAAGGTGGCTGGGAATCTTCGTGGACATTTATTAAGAATCATCCCGTACTCTCGACCCTGGATGCCGTTAAGAACGAACGTTTCCTGCCACTTGAGTACGGTGAAATTACACCAGGGCCGCTGAACATCCGTGCGATAGAAAAGCTAGCTAAAAAAATGTATATGGCGGGTAGCTAAACGATTGAGCAATACTCATAGGCATCAAGCCATAGCAGGCCTGTTACTGCTTTTCATAGGACTCTTTGCACTGACTGGCATCATGATAGGTGTCAGTCAAATTAGTCCCGATCAGGTATTTGGTATTCTATGGCATAGTGTCAGCCCTGACTCATTAAATAGCTGGATTGATCCAACCTGGCGTCAATCTCAAGCCGTCATCATTATGGAGCTTAGGGCACCACGGGTCATTCTGGCAATGTTGGCTGGTGCCGGGTTAGCCGTATCAGGAGCCGCTTTACAAGCCGCTACTCGCAACCCTCTAGCAGACCCATTCTTACTAGGCGTCTCCTCTGGCGCCTCAATGGGGGCCGTCTTGGTGATCTCTCATCTAGGTTTCGTGTTAGGCGCTTACACCATGCCGGTGTTTAGCTTTGCTGGTGGATTGCTTTCTTTCCTACTGTTATTACTGTTGATCAGGCGACCGCAAAACCAGCGACCAGATCGTTTAGTATTGGCGGGTGTGGCGATTTCTTTCTTATTGATGGCCGGCACCAATGGTCTCATCTTTCTCGGCGACCAACGTGCGGCACAATCAGTGATGTTTTGGATGTTGGGAGGCCTGGGCCGAGCACGCTGGGATTTGCTACCTATCCCAACTGTGCTTGTTTTGTTCGGCGTCATCTTACTCATTTGGCAAGCACGCAATTTAAATGCACTGATGATGGGCCAGGAAAGCGCGGCGGCTTTAGGCATTTCGGTCAACCGAGCGAGAATAATCATCTTACTATTGGCAACGCTAGTCACTAGCTTGATTGTTTCACTGACAGGTACCATTGGCTTTGTTGGCCTGGTCGTACCTCATATTATGAGATCGTTTGTTGGTAGTGATAATCGTGTCTTGCTGCCGTTATGTGCAATGGCTGGCGCTGTTTTTATACTAGGCGTAGATATCATAGCGCGCATGCTATTAGCCCCCCAAGAGCTACCTATTGGTATCATTACAGGCGCTGTAGGCGGGTGTTATTTTTGCTATTTATTAGCACGCCGTTAAATCACAGGTATTTTTCCAGCAAGCCACAAAGCTGCATGAGAGTCCTCAACCCTACTAATGTTGAGAATACATCCGCCAACCTGAATAAAGCCGTCATTATTTTTTTAGCTGGAAGACAATGTCTGGCAAATTGTTATCACTTTGATTTCCGCCATTTATTTAATCCCATTCAAATCAATACCTTCCTGATCAAAGCAGCTTTGATGTTGACGAAACAAGGGCAGGTTTATACTGTCGGCATAGTCGCAGCCGGTTTCGACCGGGTCATTCTGAATAACTGGGATACCCATCCTTTTGAAATTCCTAACTTATCGGAAGACCCTCTGCTCCCTAGAAACTTACTGTGTGGTGAAAGGGATATGAGTGAAGCGCTGGAGACAATCATCGACATTCTCAGAATAAATGCTGTCAGGGCACATCCCAAAAGGGATAAAGGGACGCTTGCCACAAGACTGACGTTATTCAAACCGCGATTTTCAGATAGTGGGGTGGTTAATATTTAACCTTAAAACCCTACATATAAGGTAGGATTAATGCCCTCTCATCTTGCCAGCGGTATATGGATGACATTATTGTGCTGGCCAAGTCGCGCTGGTCGTTACGCCGAGCAGTAAAAAGAGTCAATTAGGTCTTTAATGCGCTGAAGTTGAAGCAAGCACCGGATAAAACCTTTATTGGCAAACTTGAACGGGGATTTGATTTTTTAGGTTACCACTTCATCGGTAGTCAGTTGACCGTGGCAAGAAAGGCAATCGAGAAACACGCTTTACATATCATCGAGCTTTATGAGCAACCGAGGATAAAGAAAGCCACCGCAAATGAGATGACTTCTTCTTTGGGGCCAGTTGTAACTCGTTGGCAGCGTTGGGCTGCCGCAGGATTACCGGGTATTAAGATTGACGTCTGCGACGCGCGAAACCTAGACCAGCGAGCCCCAATCCTAATAGCGTGATGCTGACGGGTTCGGGAACAGAGGTTGCTGTGAAGGGCGGTGGAGCTGACATTGTGAATGTAATGGGATCGGGTGACTGGACTGGGGCTTGTCGACTACCTGAGGCGTACAGTGCGTAAACTGACGAGTCATAGGGCTCGTAACATTGGTCGAACGGGGGTGGGCAGTTGAGGCCGAATGTTCGGGTGATGACCTGATCGAAAGTGCCACCGTCGGCGTATACATGAATATACAGGTTGAAATACTCTATGGCGCCCGTGGCGTCTAAGCGAACGTCCAAGTTAAATAGCCTAATATCGCTGCCCCAGCTGCCCCAGGGCTGACCTTTCTCTAGTGTGATAGATAAAAGGTCACCGTCGCCGACAGCGTCGACCCCAATACTGAAATCATTAATGTTAGATTGGTGATATTGGTTGTTTGGGCCGGTAGTCGAGTAATCGATTGTCATCGTGCCCACCAAGCTGATGGAGTAGTCATCGCTGAAGGCTGCTGCAGCCGTAAAGTCGTATGTGATGAGTGATGCCTCGACCTTGGTGCCTACCGCTAATGTTGACACTAACAATAATAATACCAGTGGGTTTACCCATATCTTGTTCAATTGAATTTCCTTTTTAGTCTATTTGAATTAATTTTGTAAGGTAATCGTAAAAAAATAATTTACCTCACCATTATTTAGCAAAAAACATATTAATTAAATTACTGCTTTAATTAAACAAACATTTTTCAGGCTTGCTCAATTAATAAAGCATTTATCATGCCTAATAAATAATTTATATTAATTACAATAATATAGATTTTTTTGCATTTAAATATAGGGCTTAACTGTAAAATTTTTTTACAATAAGAGGGTCTACAGAATTAAATAAAGTACAGAAAAGAGTATAAGAAACTAAGGAAATGAAACTAAGAGTTAAGTCTTGAATCTTGAATTCGATAAAAGTTTGATGATTTTACTCACACTCGAGTAGTGTAAGCTGAAGTAATCCGCTATTGCCTTCATCGTGTATCCACCGCTATTAAAGGCCGCCAAAATAGTGTTGTTACGATCCTTATACATTGTTTCGTATACCTTTAAAGTTTTTACTTTTGCTCATCTTTGACTTGATGGAATTTCTGATAAATATTGGTCTTTATCGACCTTAGCTTCCATTTCTTCAACAAAATGGTCATTACCTAAAAAAATCTGCTTTTTTAATAGCGGCCAAGGTGATAACTGACCTTTTCCTTCTGCGACAAATACCTTATATTTTTCTATTGCGGATAAACGGCACTTTCCAAAACAGGATAATAACCAATTGACCTGCAACCAAATTGGAGGCTCATCGAGGCCAACCATATTCCGATAGCTACTCCACTGCCAGTTTTCAGCTTTAAAAACCATGCCTACTCGTTGATGTTGCTGATTGAACCGCTGCGTGAAGACATCGTTTAGTTGACGCATACCCTGAGACAAATTGCCGTCTGGTGTTTCTATCATTAAGTGGTTAAAAAAATAAAAAAAAATAAGACACCCACACTTTTAAAGATCCAAATTTGACCCAAATTCACCCGTGTCCTTCAAGCAAAGGTGGACTAGGTAAAAAGATCAATGAATATGAACAAATGGTTGTCTTTTTAGTGTTACTACGGTCTTATGACCAAACCCAGAACATAGAAATTCGTCGACCAGTTATTCGGCCAGGCAATCGTTAGTATTTTTTAATTATCTGAGTTCTATTAGGTAGGGAAAAACTTTTCACACGCGCGGATACCCTGCACCCACTGTTTCCCTAGTTGTTCACAAGCTTGTTTTATGTGATACGACGTGCCGACTAAGGACTTAAACTGACTTTCAAAGTTTTGACTCAGGTAACACCAGTGTTTTGGGTCGATGTTTAATTGCTGGAGAATTTTCGGCGTGCTTTCAGGTATTGCACCGCGCTTATCGTCCCGTAGGATTCTGCCCGTCCAATCTACCAGTTCTAGGTAATCGGTGAGCCTAAACGGTAAGCCGTTTGGCATATCGCGTCTAGGGTTACCGGCGAAGGGATGCAGTCCATCATTCGGTTGCTCGGCCTTTGCTACCTGTTCACACCGTCGTTTAATACTGGTGTGATCTGAGTCAGTCAAGCTATCTGCTATTCCAGCCCTTATCGGGTTCAAGTCCACATAAGCGGAACAGGCTGCTAGTGCTTTTTCATCAAGCAATGCCTGGCTGGAAAAACGGCCTTCCCAGAAGCGTCCTGTGCAATCGTCTTCCCTATTAGCCATGCGGGCTATGCCTTCATTGTTGATTCTCATAAACCAACTAATATCCATTAAACGCTCACGCCAGAGCGCTATGGACCTATCCAGGCTGGCTTGTTCTGCTGCCGTGAGTAACTCACCTTTCGTATAGCGTTGGCTATAAACTGTGCCGCTAAATAGTTGATGCCATCGTTCGACGACCTCGAGTGTGTCCCAGTTATCAGCCTTTGATTTGTCGATGAATAGAACCACATGGTAGTGGTTATGCATCACGGCATAAGTACATAAATCGATGGCAAAGACAGTCGCCAGTTCGAGTAGTTTATCTTCAATCCATTGTCGTCGATGCTTGAAGGATTGACCGGTTACTGCATCTTTACCGCAGAGAAAAGCACGGCGAACGCAACGGGAGCTGCAATGATAATAAGGGGTAGCGTCGAGAGAAACCTGCGTCTTCCTTGATCTTGGCATCACAATGTCCTTTTGTGAAAGTAGAGAAATAACTTAACAGGCAGGGCTTTTATGTCAATTTATTTCTATGGGTGTCTATAAAGGGGTTGTTGCGTGATGGGCCAGCAGGTTGTAACACTAGGTGTCGCTAATGATACGCAGTTTGTTTTCGTTGATAATGAAATATTCATCAGCCAGACTAAGCAGCAAGCAGTAGATTACCACTTCAATGACGGCCGCAGCATTGCGGCCAAACGCTACCAACAATCAAAGCAACAAACCAAGCCACAAATGGTCTGTGACATGATAGCGAGAGCTATCCGTGGTGGTATTAATGCGGATTACTTTTTATCCGATGCCTGGTTTGCGACCAAGCCTATTCTTAGAATGACGATAACCCACTCGCTTATTGCAATTGTCAGAATGAAAAAGAATAAGATGAAGTACCGCCTAACGACGAACGGCATTACTCAGTTACTTTGTGCCCAAGATCTATACAAGCAACACGTCAAAGGCCACTGGAAAGCGCTTAATAATGTGCCTTACCAAAGTAAATCCATTGTGGTTGAGCTGAACCTCACCAGTTCAAATAAAGAGCCAGCGCAATGGATTAAGGTTAAATTACTCTTTGTCCGCTCAGTAAATGAAGCCAAACAACAAGCGAGCAAACACGATTGGGCTCTATTTTTAACGACTGATAGTCAGCTCGAAGATGAAAAAATACTGGAGGTCTATGCGCTTCGTTGGGGAATTGAAGTTTACTTCAAGGAAGCCAAACAAAAGCTTGGCTTTTTAAAAGAGCAAGGACGACATTACAGTGCCTATATTGCATCCATACACCTAACAGGCCTCAGGTTTTGCATGCTGCTGTTTACCAAGCAAGAAGAATGCTCAGCCAGGCCTAGTCACGTAAGAAATAATTTTGAAGAGAGCTTAATGTGCTTGAGCTTTGCCAGTAAGTTGTGGGGGTTGTTTAAAGCGCTAATTGCTGGCGCGGTAAATAACATGGCGAATTTAACGGATACTGAGAAACATAGCGTGCTAAGCAAAATTGACCAAACAGTTGTCGCTTTTTTTACGCAAGTCATGCAAATGGATAGCTTCACATTACGCCAAGAAGCTCTAGAATGAGCGAATATCCACCGTTATTGGTTAAAAGTGAACCCCGAAACTTGAGTTATAATAACAGCGCCAATCACAAGGCGAGCATTTTTTGCTGGGCGACCTTGTGTCACACTCAGTTTTTTATCATAAGCTTCCGATAAGGCATCCCAAGGAATCAGCCTGCTTAATGTGACCCAGCGATTCTTTTCATCGAGAGCCGCTTGAAAAGGCCAGCCGAATTCAGGCAGGGTTAGTTGATTATGGCTATGGGAGCGGATCATGGTGCACGCCTTTTGAGGTATTTACGTTACTTTTCGTGCACTATTATACCAAATAAACCTAATTAATTCATATATTTCAACTAGTTATACTTTCTGAGAGGACTCTAATTAAATTTGATCGGACAATTTTTAGAATCCTACTCAATTTGTAGAGCAATGATCAGTTTTAGTCGACTAAATGCCAATCACACTTAATTATCGGTCAGCGCAAGGTATAAGTATGAAAAGTATAAAAGTCTCTATTTGGCAATATTAATTTGAAAATTCAATCCAGAATATATGGGTATTTCCTACTTTATAGCCAAAAAGGGCTTAAATAAAAACCCACCTACCACAAGAAATTTTGTATGTAGTTTTCTCGTTGCCTGCCAACACTGTCGACTTTGAGGGGCTAAACATTCTATCTTTTTTAAAATCTGGCTCTGAAGATCCGCAGATCAATTAAGCGGTCGTTTCCATCAGCATGGAAAATTGACTACTACGAGCCTTAGCTACTCCTGAATAGTGTTATGTGAAATGCTCAAGGTGTAAATATTTTTTACACTATATCTTTACATATGTAATATTTATTTACACTTTTAACCCATTTAACCCACTATAATTTCCCGGATATCTGTAACTTGTTGTTTTACATAAATATAATTTTTACGGCCTAAAAAATGCTAATTATATTAATCACTTCATACTCTAAAAAAAGGAAAATAAAATGAAATCTTACCTCCTAGCTGCGACATTACTTACATGCACATGTTTACCCGCATACGCAATAACAATATTCAACGATGGCTCCCCGCATAACATTGATGGTTCTGGGCCATTTGATCAGGTCGTTGTATCAAACAGTACGACTGCGAACGTTTTATCTGGCGCGAATGTCGTGGCTCCCGATACTGCCACCGGTAGTGTTGGAATCTATGTTAGTGATTCCTCTATCGTGAACATGTTCGGAGGTATCATAAGTGGTGGTGATGATAATTATTTAGGTGGTCTCGGAGGTAACGGCATCAGTTCGGATGACTCGACAGTGAATATAGATGGCGGTACTGTTAATGGTGGCCAAAAGGATTATCTTACTGGCGGTGGCTTTGGTGGTACGGGTCTATGGGCTAATGATTCTTTAGTCAACATCAGTGGTGGTACTTTCAATGGTGGCTTCAATACAGACTCGGGTGGTTTCGGCGGTCTGGCGCTCGAATTGGCTGGCGATACGATCGCTAACGTTTCGGGTGGCATATTCAATGAAGGTTTCGGAGGGGCTCTTTCTCAGGGTTCGATACAAATGGTAGGTTCGTCGATCCTTAACCTGTCGGGCGGATTCCTCTCTGGACATATACAGATGTTGTATGATTCGGTGTTAAACGTATATGGATCGGGGTTGGCTTATGGCGGAGCTTTCAGTAATATTACGGGCACTTTAGTTGACGGCACGCCGATCAACGCACAGATATATCAAATGATGGACAGTCAAGTGAACCTTTATGAGGTGGCAGTGGCAGTGCCTGAACCATCAATCATCGCCTTATTCGGACTTGGACTGGCTGGACTAGGCTTCGCTCGTAGACGTCAATCTTAACCCCCTGCGACAGCCCATCGCTGCCAACGTTTTACAGTCAGCTCCAAAGAAGAAGCCATCTCGTTTGAGGTGGTTTTTTTATGAGTGAATGTTAGCGCTTATTCTCCATTTAAATCAGTGCATGTAAATAGAGGCTTATCAACATTGCGGGGGTTGGCTGCTAGTTGCAGTGCACCAGTAAACGGCAACTATCTGGAGACCCTTCCTCATCAAAAGACTTTCTGTCTTTATCCGAAAACTGGACAATCCAGAGTTATTTGCTCGATAAATTCAGATTAGCTCTACACAGTTTGCAAAACTCATTGATTAGTTTGAATAGGCAATCTAGGTATATCTTCGCGCCTGTGCACGCTTGCTTTCGATATAGCTTTGGAAGCCCACACAAAGATCAATAAGAAGGCCGGGGCTTTTAAACATTGCCGGTTGGCTGCGAAAGGTAGCAATATTACACTGAAGGATGAGCCAGATTTTAAAGCTGAGAGAAATGGACCCCAAAAATCAGACAGCCCCTTAAGTGTATTCTGTGGTTAAATTTCACGCGGCTTTAGGCAACGCTTCTATTCCAAAATAAGCCTGATCTGGCGTTTTCTCTAAAGTCTGGTGCTTTCGTTCTGCATTATAAAAATCGATGAAGGAAACTAAGGGTCAAGTCTTGAATCTTGGGAAACTAAGGGTCATGGAAACTAAGGGTCAAGTCTTGAATCTTGAATTCGATAAAAGTTTGATAATTTTACTCACACTCGAGTAGTGCAAACTGAAGTAGTCCGCTATTGCTTTCATCGTGTATCCACCGCTTTTAAAGGCCGCCAAAATAGTGTTGTTACGATCCTCGTACATTGTTTCGTACTCCTTTAATGTTTTTACTTTTGCTCTTCTTTGACTTGATGGAATTTCTGATAAATCTCGGTCTTTATCGACCTTAGCTTCCATTTCTTCAACAAAATTGTCATTCCCTAAAAAAATCTGCTTTTTTAATAGCGGCCAAGGTGATAACTGGCCTTTTCCTTCTGCGACAAATACCTTATATTTTTCTATTGCGGATAAACGGCACTTTCCGAAACAGGATAATAACCAATTGACCTGCAACCAAATTGGAGGCTCGTCGAGGCCAACCATATTCCGATAGCTACTCCACTGCCAGTTTTCAGCTTTAACAACCATGCCTGCTCGAACTGGATTGAGTACGATATATCTCGATAGCTCTAGAAGATAATTTTCTTTTTGAACCAGTATAGATTTATAACGGCCTTGAAAAACATGCCCTACTCGTTGATGTTCCTGATTGAACCTCTGCGTGTAGACACCGTTTAGTTGACGCATACCCTGAGACAAATTGCCGTCTGGTGTTTCTATCAATAAGTGGTAATGGTTAGTCATCAAACAGTAGCTGTGACATTCCCAATTGAAACGTTCACAAACTTGCCCCAACACTGACAAGAACAGCAACCTATCTTCATCGTGCAAATATATATCATCTCGGCCATCACCTCGTGATGTCAAATGATACAACGCGCCAGGGAACTCAATTCGAAGTGGTCTGGACATTTTTCAACTTTAACATAAATACAGGGGATTCATGATTCAAGACTTGACCCTCAATTTCTTTATTATGAACGTATTGTTGACCATGATTTCTCTGGCGGTGATGAGTATTGGAATAAATCTAAGCACTATTGGGCGGATGTTCGCGAGGTTTGGAAAACACTGATTGACGAACAAGACGCCCTGACCATTCATAAAAAAACCGGTCAACAATATATGTTTATGCCGTTTTTTAATCAGGCCCAAGCCATTGTAGACGGTGAGTCTTATGATTCAGAATCAGGAAAAATTAAAATTAGAGAGATGCTGACACCGTTTATTGAATTAGAGTAATGGTCTACCGCGGCAATCGATCATCTGACTGACGGAGAATGCCCAAAGGTTTAAAGGGACACACTTAATCATACTTGGATATAAAAAAGATCCAATTCACCTGCAGTCAAAACCATTAAACCCGCCACGGTGCTAGACGAACAGTCCATTGCGAGCCGAATACTGGTCGGAGCAAGGGTGCTGAAGTAGTCTAACTGGCGGTTTAAGTCGTCACTATGATTCTGCTGCTGTATGTTCATGGCCCGCTGAAAAGGCTGCCTCCACATTTTTACTACTTCCAAGTCGTACCCAGGCCGATAGGCGACATTTTCAATTGTATTGATGTTCGTCATACTGCTCTTCCAACGTTTGATGATGACCCTATCAAATAACTCGTGGCCAGTGAATGATAGAAAGTTGATGTTGGTGCAGTTATGTAACGCTCGGCTAACGGGAGCGGAGCAGCGCAGCTGTGGAGCTTCCCGTTGAGCCGCTTGTTAGGCAAATATATCTAATCATCCATGAACTCAATATTTAGTAATTTACAAATACTATTAGATCGATCCGCTGTCGTACCGATATCTGTTCCATTAAAGGAATTGGACAGGAATATTAAATTGGTTTTAGCCGTCATAATATTTTCATGGTTTGGAATTACCTTTGTAAGAGAAATCCAATTGTAAAAGAGAACACCTTCTGCAAAAGATATTAATTTTGCTGCGATTGAACATGTTTCATCATTTGCTTTTGACAAATCCTCGTTCCATTTTTTAATGAATTAATCCTTTCTCTGATTACTATTTCACGAGGATCGTCGTCATCTTCAAATACAGTATTTATATTTTTATAGGCACGTCCGTAATTATTAGCATGAAATAGTAAAACATTCGCAATCTCACCTTTGACTTCTTTAAGTTTATGAATAGGAGGCAAGAAAAATCTCAAAAATATTTCGCCTAAAATGAAAACTGCTACGCCACTAAGTATTACATTCATTGTTTCCATTCTTCTCGTCCATCTGTTGTCATTGCCTAACGCAAAGTTAATGGGCAGCGTTGCTGCGGAGCAGCGCTTTTAGCTGTCCAGCCAGCTTACTGGCAAACATTGAACGTATTGTTATATTTTGTTGATAGATAATGCAAACTGCCCTTTTCCGATTGATACAGAATACATGTCTGTTTCTGGAAGGTTGTGTTTAACAACACCCACAAGTAGGTCGCGCTCTTCCTTTGGCATTCTTTCACCAATGTAGATACTTTTTACGGCACTTGGTGAAAAAGATTTTAATCCTGTGGTTGTTGATATAAGCCTGATCTCACATTCATATAGCCATTGCTCGTGTTTACACTGAATGCTTTTCAAGTAGCTAATAGCACTTTCATTTATTTTTTCAAAAATATCAATTGAATGAGGTTTGTCTATATAATTTACTTTAGTCCATGCAAAAGACTCTGCATTCATAGTTTCCAGCGAATCGCGTAATAATTCAAGATCATATTGTATACAGAACCCCTTGAATTCATCAGCGTAGTGAGACCAAAGCAACATGTTTGAGACTTGCGTTCTCTCGTCGTTTGGAATGTCAGAAGAGGTTGAAAATATGCCGAGCTTTTTTTGATGGTAGTCCAGCTCGTCTATAAATGAGCTACGGCGCTCTTCTACAAATTCTAAAAATTCTTCGGGTGAGTCAATATATCTTTTTAGAACAACATTCTTGGCGTCTTCGGTAGATAAATTGGATTTTTTTTCTACAGCTTCAGCCCCAAATTCAATGAACTTAGTTATTCGTTCTTCATCTGAGGATGGTTCTATAACATTTATCAATCCTTCAAATGGGTCATTTAAATCATCCTTGCTAGCAAACCAAATTTTATTGGTGGCAAGAGAGGATAATGAATTTATATTCATTGATCTAAATTTATAAATATTTGGGTGATTATCCATATTTTCTCGATGGTTTTAAATATAACGCCCAACTGTGCGCAGAGCGAGCGATTCCGACACAAGTTGCTTGCTAGGCATGGTTTTTACTGCACAACATCTTTATCCACCATAATTTTTTTCTTTTAGTTGTAAGAGGGTAATAGTAGCCACGATTACCATCCATGTCATAGTCTTTACTTAAGTCTTCATTCTCTAAAAGATTTTCGACGTAATATTCAGTTTTAACTTTATCAAAATTTGAAGCCTCAATTATTTCACTCTCATACATTAAACCGTCCCTAGACGTAATTAGTCGAATTATTTCTTCATGCTCCTTGGATAGGGGCGAAGTATTTGCTTCGGCCTTTTGATCTAATGAACCTCTAAGATCTTCTCGTTCTTTGCGCAGACCTTCTATCTCAGATTGTGCTTGTAGAGAATTTTGTAGTTCCGTAGGTTTTGTACCAAGAAAAACAAATACATACTGTAGCCATGGATACAGTATTGAGTATGTTGAAGCGAATAATATAAGGTAAATGAATCAATAACTGAGACACCCATACGTTTATTTTTCTAGTATTTTGATAAACCGATCAAAACCACAGGGTAAAGCTTTCCCAAAACAATTGAAGAATGCCTGTTCTTCATTCTGTGTTAGCACGCATAATAATTTTTATTGTCAGTTTTTCATTCAGCCATTGCCGAAGTTGCTGTTGCAAAGTGGTTATATTATTAAATCTAAGTAGGTCTAATAAGCCACAAACGCTATCAGACGTAACTAGCTTGATAATACTGCTAATGAGACAAATAGACAGCAATCGTAATCACCGACTGGACCAATGGGTGTCCATAACCTATTTGCATAGATCTATTTCTTACCATTGTCATTTCAATATATACCCGGTACCTAAGCCAATGTTAGTCATGCGATGAGTTATAGGCTTTTAACGAAGACGTGCTGGTATGTGTCTTTAACCAGTCAATAGTTTAGCTGGAGTTCACAACGTAATTTAATGCACACAACCTATAGCGTTCTTTGCTTCGTATAATTATTCAAACTAGCATTCACGATGTCGGTCAATCAGAGTGCTAATGGTAATTGCTGTCGTTATAAGACTCCAATCAAGCATTGGATTATTTAAGATTTTCGGTGATTGAGAATTCATTCATTTTTTGAAAAATAGGTATACTGGTTTCTTTTGATGTACATCCATTATGGTTCAGAGACTAATCCAAGAGAATACCGATATAACCTTGGGTTATTGGGGGATCCGGGGGTTGGCACAACCCATTCGTTACTTAATGATTTCTGCGGATGTGCGATTTTCCGAAATTCGACTGGGTGTTTTACAAGATTCCACGCCACTGAGTGAGGATGAGGAAAATGAAGAATGGGAAATGGTGCGTTCGACACTAGACATGCCGTTTCCCAACTTACCTTATTTAATCGACACCAGCGGGGGTTCTAGGGTTTGCTTGTCACAAAGCAATGCGATTCTACGGTATCTGGCCCGACGCTTTAACTTTTACGGCGGTTCGGAATCTGAACGTATCGAAATCGATGTGCTACAGGATGAGGCCTATGATTTTCGGAATGAAATAACCAACACCATCTATACCTTGGGTGAGAACTATGCATCCGTATTCGAACAATTTTCGACTGACACTTTGCCACGATACTTGGATAGTTTCGAAACTTATTTAAGGCAAAGTGATAACAAAAACTTTTTTGTCGGCAGTCGTTTATCTCTGGTCGATTTTGTTCTTTACGAACTATTCTGGCAAATGACGATGATGGTGCCGAATTCAATAACAGAGTCAAAACGGCCTACGCTGTTTGCCTTTATTAAGGCATTCGAAAAAGAGCCTAGAATCGCGAACTACCAACAAAATGAAAACCACATTGGGCGTCCTATTAATATGCCCTGGGCTTCTTTCACGTAGAAATTGACTGGCAAGTAGTAAGTGAATTGATCGCAATATACAATTTAAATCCTTTTCTAACCGTTTTACGAGTCTATGCCAGGAGTCTCTAGCTTTGAAATACAACCTAAAGCAATTAGAAACATTCGTCTGGGTATCAGACCTGGGTAGTTTCCGTAAAGCCGCTGATCGGTTGAATACTACTCAGCCGAATATTTCTTCGCGCATATCCTCACTCGAATCTATTCTAGGGTTGACGTTGATGGAGCGTGATGCAGGTTCCGTTCGTTTGACGACCAAAGGGCGAGAGATGCTGGCGCATGCGCGAAACGTGTTGAAAGCAACTGATGGGTTTATTGAAGCAGCTAATCAAAAGACATTGCATAACGGCGTATTGCGGTTGGGTGTGACTGAGATGGTGGTGCATACCTGGGTGCGCGAGTTCTTGCGCGTTTTGAAGGATCGTTATCCCAATATTACAGTCGAGCTAACGGTTGACTTGTCGATAAATTTGGAAAAAGAACTATTTGATCGGTCAATAGATTTGACTTTCCAAAATGGACCGTTTAGTCGGAAAACAACGGGCAATAAAAATCTGGGTATCTTTCCCTTGGTATGGATTGCGTCACCTGAAATTGGGCTGCATACGCTCAGTCAGGTCGCCATCGAGGATATGGTGCAGTTTCCAGTTTTGACTAATGCTCGCAACACACAGATTTATGCTGAGGTAGACGCTCACTTTGCTGCCCGACGTGATTTGACTGTGCGACTGGTGCGATCAAGTAATTTGGCCGCCTGCATTCACATGGCTATCGATGGCTTCGGCACGGCAACAGTGCCAGAGGCAATGGTAGTAGACGAACTGAAATCGGGTGAACTGAAGCGAATCGATTATCACTGGACACCACAAAGCCTGAGTTTCTTTGCTCGATATGATGAAGAAAAGTCGTCTGGACTTGTTGCCAAGGCAGCCGATATTGCAAGTGAAGTGTCGCTTCAATATTCGACTGAAGTGTTGTCAGCATAACAGCCTTGTTAAGTTATTATTCCCCCGACAGCTTGAATTAAATTAAAACCACAAGATAACAAAAGCTTATCCTATCTATTCGATTAAATAATTGGATTCTATTCAATAGGGCGATTTAAACTGAACATCTAATTAATCTTTGTGGTGAGTTATGAATCGATCTTCAACCCGTCTGGGTGTCGATATTGGCGGTACTTTTACTGATGTTGTTCTCGAAATTGTTGATGACACTGGTTCGGTTAAGCAATTTTCAATTAAAGTATTAACCACCTACACCGCACCCGAAGATGCCATCATTGATGGCATGAAGCAAGTCTGCAGTCAGGCGAGCATTCAACCGGCTCAAATCGGGCAAATCATCCACGGTACAACTCTCGCCACCAATGCGCTGATCGAACGCCGTGGCGCTAAAACGGCGCTGATCACCACGCAAGGGTTTCGCGATGTAATCGAAATGCGCAGTGAATCGCGCTTCGAGCAATATGACCTTAATTTGGTGTTACCAGAACCATTGTTACCTCGCCAACAACGCTATACCGTTGAAGAACGTATTGGTGCCAAAGGCGATGTTTTAATTCCCTTGCAACGTCAATCGGTTGAGGATCTGGTCGATAGCATTAAAGATTGCGGCTATGAGAGTATCGCTATCGGTTTAATGCATTCTTATTTGAATAGCGACCATGAAACCATGATTCGTGATGTGATTGTTGAAAAAATGCCAACCATAGCCATCTCGTTGTCATCTGAGGTGTCACCACAAATGCGTGAGTACGAACGCTTTAACACCGTGGTTGCTAACGCCTATATTAAACCCATGATGAAAAGCTATCTCGATCGATTAGGGGGACAGTTACGTAATGAAGGTGTCGACTGCTCTATCTTTTTAATGCATTCTGGTGGTGGCATAATCTCGCTTGAATCCGCAGCTGATTTCCCTGTGCGTTTGGTCGAGTCAGGGCCAGCGGGTGGTGCTGTTTTTGCAGCGCACATTGCCGCACAGTATGGTCTCGATAAAGTGCTGTCGTTTGATATGGGTGGCACAACCGCAAAAATTTGTTTGATTAAAAACCAAACGCCAAAGACCAGCCGAGTATTCGAAGTTGCTAGAACCTATCGATTCAAAAAAGGTTCGGGTATGCCAATCTCGATACCGGTAATCGATATGGTGGAAATCGGTGCGGGTGGCGGGTCACTTGCATATGTTGATTCCATGCGCCAAATTAGAGTAGGGCCGGAGTCGGCAGGTTCTGAACCGGGACCGGCTTGTTACAATCGGGGTGGTGAGCGCCCTGCAGTGACCGATGCTGATTTAGTGCTGGGTAAACTTGATCCTGATAATTTCGCAGGTGGTACGATCAAACTTAATACCGAACAGTCAAAAATAGCGTTACACAATACGCTAGGCGATGTACTCGATATGGATGCTCAAACCGCAGCCTATGGCCTGTGCGAAGTAGTCGATGAAAATATGGCGAATGCGGCTCGCGTGCATGCAGTCGAAAATGGTCAGGACTTGACTGACTACACCATGATCGCCTTTGGTGGCGCAGCACCCTTACACGCGGGTCGGTTGTGTGAAAAACTAGGTGTGACTCGTTTACTGGTGCCATCAGGTGCGGGTGTGGGGTCAGCAATTGGATTTTTGCGAGCCCCCTTTAGTTTTGAAGCGAACCGCAGTGTTTACATGCGTTTGTCTCACTTTGAACCCGATATTATTCGGCAATTGTTATCCGAGCTTGAAACGGAGGCAACTGGCTTCGTGCGCTCTTGTGATGCCGATGCACCGATACTAGCGGAATATAAAGCCTATATGCGTTACACCGGCCAAGGCGAGGAGCTTGCCGTTGCACTGACAAAAGATCAGGCGATGAGCCCAGATCCAAAAACGTTTAAAATGCTGTTCGAAAAAGATTATATCGATTTATTTGGCCGTATTGTCGAGGGTATGGATATCGAAATTACCGTTTGGTCTGTTAACTCAACCACCTTACCTGAAACGGTTGCGCCAGCTAAAGAACTGAAACAGTTCACTGAGGCTGTATCTATTTTGCAACGACCCATTTTTGATCCAGCGTTAGGACAGTTTGTGCAGGCTTCAATTTTTCACCGGCAGTCGTTACAACCGGGCAGCAGAGTCGTCGGGCCAGCAGCAATAGTGGAAGATGAAACTACAATTATCCTGCCATCCAGTCGGCAGGCAGTTTGTCAGCTCGATGGCTGTATTGATATTACTAAAGGGGCTTTGTAATGGTGCAAAATACAACCGCTGTTGCAAACCAAGTGATGTGGAATCGATTGATATCCGTTGTCGAAGAACAGGCGCAAGCATTAATTCGAACCGCCTTCTCACCCTCCGTGCGAGAAGCGGGTGATCTGTCTGCGGGTGTCTACGACACCAAAGGTCAAATGCTTGCGCAAGCCGTTACGGGCACGCCGGGGCACGTCAACGCAATGGCCGATGCAGTCGCTCATTTCATTCGTCGTATTGGGGTCGACAATATATTTGAAGGTGATGTTTACATAACCAATGACCCCTGGGAAGGCACGGGACATTTGCATGACATAACTGTCGTAACACCGGCTTTCCATCGATCAAAACACGTTGGTTTTTTTGGTTGTACCGCACACATTGTTGATATTGGTGGGCGTGGGTTTGGCGCAGATGCTAATTCGATTTATGAAGAGGGGCTTTATATCCCCATCATGAAATTTGCCGACAAAGGTCAAGTTGATAAAACGCTCATTAATATTGTACGAGCCAATGTACGCGAGCCTGATCAAGCGATCGGTGACTTTTTTGCGCTCTCCAGCTGTAACGAAATTGGTCAACGTCGACTGGTCAATATGATGACAGAATTCGGTTTGACCCATCTTGATGATATCGCCAACTTTATTCTCGACAATTCACGCAGAGCAACGCTCGAATGCATCGCCGCATTACCGCCTGCTAAAGCCAAAGGTGAAATGAGGATAGATGGTTATAGTCATCCAGTGGACTTGAGGGTATCTCTAGAATTCCAAAAAGATCGAATTTTATGTGACTTTGAAGGCACTTCTGGGTTGGATAAAAAAGGCATTAATGTACCGTTGGTTTATACCAAAGCGTATGCCTGCTTTGCACTAAAATGTGCAATCGCACCAGACATTCCAAATAATGCGGCATCTTTGGCCCCATTTGTAATAACAGCCCCAATAAATTCGATAGTGAATGCGATTCATCCAGCTCCCGTGGCATTAAGGCATGTCATTGGGCACATGATTCCTGATGCAGTATATGACGCCTTGGATAAAATACTGCCAAATACTGTGCCAGCCGAAGGGGCCGGAACATTGTGCAATTTTCAGCTCTCATTACGACCCAGAACAGATCTATCAACACCCATCAAAGGCGCTAGATCAGAAGTATTAACCTTTAATTCAGGTGGTTCAGGTGCCCGTCCCGGAGCGGATGGTTTGAATGCAACCGCTTTTCCATCTGGCGTAATGACCATGCCAGTAGAAGCGACCGAACACACGGGCCCAGTCGTGATTTGGCGTAAAGAACTAAGACCCGATAGTGGAGGTGCAGGCCGACATCGAGGCGGCTTGGGCCAATATATGGAAGTCGGTGCTTCAGAAGGCTACGAGTTTGATTTTTCTGCCATGTTTGATCGAGTCGATCACCCAGCACGGGGCAGGCAGGGCGGTAACAATGGTGCTGCAATGACTATATCGCGCAGTGATGGAACACCAATGAAAGGCAAAGGCAAACAATTTGTGCCCGCAGGTGATCGAGTCATGTTAGCCATGCCAGGTGGTGCAGGCTATGGTGATGTGGCCGACAGAGATCCAGCATTGATTAGAAAAGATTTAGTGCGAGGTTATATTTCTGCAGCAATCGCCAAACAAGATTATGGTATGAGTGAGGCTGAGGTTAAGGATACGATTGCAACCATTAAAGCCGAATAACCCTGACATGACGGTTTCTACTCGTTTGCCTACTCACTCCCCAACAATGTCGAGCTATGATGTTGTCATTGTTGGCGGTGCCATGTATGGCTCGTCGGTATCTTGGTTTTTGGCAGACAATCCTGATTTTAACGGGTCAATTTTAGTTGTTGAGCGAGACCCTACTTACACTGCTTGTTCGACAGTGCACACCAATAGCTGTATTCGACAACAATTTTCACGTGAAATTAACGTTCGTATATCTCAGTTCGGTGCAGCATTTGTGAAAAACCTTCGTCAATATATGGGTGAAGATGAACGAGTACCCAACCTGCCAATTCAAAGTTATGGTTATCTCTATTTGGCCGATAGCGAGGCATTCTCAGCTGTCTTAAAAGAAAGCCAACAGGTGCAAGCCGCCTGTGGCGCAGGTACTAAAATCCTCACTGCAGAAGACATTAAACGAGACTACCCATTCTATAATGTCGACGATATAGTGTCGGGTAGTCACAATCTCATAGACGAAGGTTACTTTGACGGCGGCACATTATTTGAATGGTGGCGGCGTTCAGGAAAAGAAAAAGGTGTCGAGTTCGTTGGTAATGAAGTGGTATCCATGCAACGAAATAATCAGGGTACCCGAGTCGAGAGCGTAACGCTCAAATCGGGTGAAATTGTGAGTTGTGGCATAGTCGTCAATGCATCCGGACCAAGAGCCGTACTGACATCCCGTATGGCGGGCATTGAACTGCCGGTTGAACCTCGTAAGCGCTACACCTTTATATTTGATGCAGAACAACCGCTCGACCGTGACTTGCCATTAACCATCGACCCGACCGGTGTGCACATGCGGACTGATGGTCAGTATTATCTGGCAGGTTGCGCACCGGATGTGGATTTGGCGATTGACTATGATGATTATGAGCCAGATCATAATATTTGGCAGGAAAAAGTTTGGCCTATTATTGCAAACCGTATTCCACAGTTTGAAGCAATTAAACTGGTGAATTCATGGGTTGGCCACTATGCTTTCAATACACTCGATCAAAATGCCATTCTTGGCCGCCATTCGCAGGTAGAAAACTTCATATTGGTGAATGGTTTTTCTGGTCATGGGCTGCAGCAGTCGCCAGCCATGGGCCGTGGCATCGCTGAGTTGATAACCTACGGCGAGTATCGAACGTTAGATTTGTCGCCTTTTAGCTTTGACCGAATTGAACGAAACGAACCGTTTAATGAAAAGGCTATCATTTGAGATAACTCGTTAAGCTTGTTAAACGAATGCCCAATTCAATTAAGAAAAATAAACATTAGGAGGATTAGTTAATGAAAAAAATAGTACTCACTGGCGCCGCAGGGCGACTCGGCTCATACCTGCGAGAGCCCTTGGCTAAAATGGCTGACCAACTGGTTTCATCAGATCTGGCAGACGCCATTGGTAATCTATATCCCGGTGAAACCTACCAGCGCGCTGACCTATCTAAGTATGACGACATACACGCCTTACTCGAAGGGGCCGACATGGTGGTTCACTTTGGCGCAATTGGTGATGAAGCCCCTTTTGATGACATTCTTCAAGCCAATATTATTGGTGCTTACAACATTTGGGAAGCTGCACACCAACAGGGCTTAAAGCGTGTTGTCTACGCCAGCTCAATTCATGCCGTGGGCATGCACAAGAAAACTGACTTTATCGGTACAGACGCCCCGCATCGTCCCGATACCTTTTACGGTCTAGCAAAATGCTTTGCTGAGGATCTTGGCAGTATGTACTGGGACAAACGTGGCATGGAGTCGGTTTGTATGCGCATTCTGTCCTGTGCGCAAGTTACCAATACGCGCGCACTCGGCACTTGGCTATCGTATGACGACTTAATTCAATTAGTCGAAAGAGCAATCGATACCCCCGTGACAGGTTTCTCAGTGGTGTACGGTGTATCCAATAATGATCGTGCTCCAGTAGACAATGCGAAAGCTAGTTTTCTGGGATATCGGCCCAAAGATAATGCCGAACAGTTCGCCACCAAAATTTTGGCCGACGCGTCTGAAGTTGATGTTAATGATGCTGCCCTTACTTGTCATGGGGGGCCGTTTGCTACCACTGAATTGGGCTCTAGTGGTCTGGCAACGATGACAATCATTAATGATGCCAAAACGACCTGACTGAACACAAAGGAACAGTAACAAGTATAGATTCAGGAGCCGAATGTTTCGAACAAGACTTTTGGGAGCCATCGAACTGTTTGAAGAAGTCTTCAGGGTTATCCTTTATGCGCATCAAAAAGAAGAGCCAACTATTGATATTTGTGAAGAATGGAGCGGTTGTTCTAACTACCAACTGAACAATGACAACTCCAATGGCTGGTGGAATGATGGTCGAGAGGTACCAGAAATGGTCAAATTTGGATTTGAGACATAACAAAAATGAGTGAGTAAAATTTTCATAGAATACTAATAGGCTAACGGGTGCAGTTGCAATAGCTGTAATAATACCGTGTGCAAATGAGGGTAGAGGATAGAATGAAGACAATTAGAGCTGGCGATCTTGAGGTCGCATACTTTGACTGTGGCCCGTCAGATGGTGCCCCTGTTATTCTGCTTCACGGATTCCCGTATGACACCCGATCATACGATGAAGTTGTGGAAAGCCTAGTAAAGGTTGGCGTCCGATGTTTGGTGCCTTACCTTCGGGGATATGGCCCGACAAGATTTTTGAATTCCGATACAAAGCGATCTGGCCAGCAGGCCGCACTTGCGTTCGATCTTCTTGCTTTTATGGATGCTTTGTCTATCCCAAATGCCGTTCTTGGTGGTTATGATTGGGGTGGTCGTGCCGCCTGTATTGTTGCTGCTTTGTGGCCAGATCGGGTAAAAGGTTTGGTTAGTTGTGCTAAGGGTTACAATATTCAGGATATATCCAACGCTTGGCAGCCTGCGTCCGCATTGGAAGAAGCGCGTTATTGGTATATGTATTACTTTAACACGCGGCGCGGTGAGGCTGGTTTGCATCAGAACCGCAAGGAGCTGTGCCGTCATATTTGGACGCTTTGGTCGCCATCGTGGGGCTTTAATGACGCGACCTTCGACAAGACAGCAACATCTTTTGACAACCCAGATTTCGTAGATATCGTGATCCATTCATATAGGCATCGTTTTGGCGATGTAGAAGGTGATCCAAAGTTCGATGAGATTGAAGCCCGTATTGCAAAACAACCTAATATCGCGACTCCAACAGTAGTCTTGCAGGGTTGGGATGATGGCGTAGAACCACCATCAAAAGAAGATTTTGATGCTCCACATTTCACGGGTCATTATAGTCGGATGATTGCAAAAGGTGTGGGACATAACTTTCCTCAAGAGGCCCCCATTGCCTTCACCGACGCTGTGGTTTCGCTGCTATTGTAGTCCTTGTATCTGACAGTGTAGCCGTGTGCTTCGAAAGCTCAGTGTGAATTCCTAATTCGCAAGAAGCTTGCAAACCGTGGTGTGCCTTTTTGTGTTAGTCCAAAATAACGATAGGTAATGATTGAACCGATCGGTGGTGGATTAGCTCGTTCTAAATCGGAGAAACCTGTTCCTAACTTAAAGCGTCGTTGATCATCGGTTTCAACCAGCATAGATCCCAGTAAACCAGTGTACTTGCCTTGTCCGCCATAATGTTCAATCACCGTGGCCTCCGCATCATTGGACTTTTTTAGCTTGAGCAAATCGTCACTGCGGCTATTTTGATAGTGCGAAGCTCCTCGGTGTAACATCAAACCTTCGCCCTTGTTTTTGACGATACGATCCAATGTTTCTAATAAAACCACGTGATCGTCGAGCTTAAATTGCACTACTGGTTGAATATGACTACGATTTACTCGTTTGACGATCGATTTTATTTGTTCAACGCGAAGGTCAAAAGTTTGTTCGCTAGCGGGTAAATCGAAGATCAAATATTTGACTAAGCGCCAGTCTTCTTCATCGATGCGGTGGCGTCGAATAATACCTGAGAGTTGGTCGAACTGACCACGGCCTATCCAAAGTTCGCCATCAAGGGGTGTTTTGGGTAATGCAGCCACAAACCACAGCGGTGTTTGAATGATATTGCCTTGCCGAGACATCATTTGGGTTCCATCCCAATAACCCCGCACACCATCAAATTTTTCACTCACCCAATAGTTAGCAATGTCTATTTGATCGTGATAACGGTTGGCCAGTTGTAATTCTGGAATCTTGTTCTCGGCAGATACGACAGTTAACGAGGTAACGAGCAGGAGAGAGCCAATCAGATGATAATGTTGCACAGTTTATTCACTCCTTGAATATTGCAATGTCTTATACGATACAGTAAAAATTGACTACTGGTAGCCGTTACCCACTACTAGAGCGGCCTTAATTTATTTTGATAATGAGATGGTATTGATTAAACTGCTGCTTAAGGCGGATTATTAAACCTAAATCTTACAGAGTAACCATCCTATGAGTTCAAAATTAAAAGTTGCCCTGGTAACCGGTGCGGGTACGGGTATTGGCCGCGCCGTAAGTATTGCTTTAATCAACGCAGGTTATGCCGTTGTACTCACTGGCCGACGTTTAGAGTTGCTCGAAGAAACAGCGAAGTTAAGCAAAGCCAATGCACAAAATTATTTATGTGTTAGTTGTGACGTTGGTAAACCAGAGCAAGTCGAGAACCTTTTCTCTGAATTGAAACAAAAGTATTCAAAGCTGGATTTATTGTTCAATAATGCCGGTGTTTCTACCCCCAAAATGTTGATGGAAGATATTAGTTATGAGCAATGGAGGTCGGTGATTGATACCAATTTGACGGGTGTTTTTCTATGTTCTCAGCAAGCCATTAAAATGATGAAAAGCCAAACCCCGGTTGGCGGTAGGATTATTAATAATGGCTCTATATCGGCTCATGCACCGCGACCATTTTCGGCACCTTATACGTCGACTAAGCACGCGATGACTGGTTTAACTAAATCGATTTCATTAGATGGACGTGAGCATGATATCGTTTGTAGCCAAATAGACATTGGTAATGCAGCGACACCATTAACCAAAAACTTTTCAAAAGGAATCCCTCAGGCGAATGGGACAATTCAGGCAGAGCCCGTAATTGACGTTGATAAGGTGGCGCAAGCGATCGTTCAAATGGCTGTTTTACCATTAGAGATTAATGTTCAGTTTATGACCTTAATGGCGACAAAAATGCCCTATATTGGCCGAGGCTAGCTTATTACGCATCAATACTGCGCAGGCCTTTTTGAAATAGTGACTCAGAAGACTTGTGAAACCCTAATGGTACGACAGAAAATGCCACTGAATGAATGGTTAGAGACCTAACGCTATGACTCAATTTCCGAATTTATTGTCTCCACTAAAAATTGGTCAACGTGAGGTCCGTAATCGTATTTTAGTCTCGGCACACGTGCCGGGCTTTGCTGAAAATTATCTTCCGGGTGATAAATATATTGCTTACCACCGAACCTATGCGCGAAGTGGCGTCGGTTTACAAATCACTGGCGGCACTCCTGTCCATGAATCAGGGCTTTTGAGCACCAATACCGATGCGTTAAGAAATTTAAGTGACGATATTGTTCCCGGTTATCAAAAGTTGAGCGATGCGGTTCATGACGAAGGTGGGCATATTTTAGCTCAGCTGGCGCACAGTGGTGGCACCGTACTCATTAATAAGCCTAATCTTGCCAGTTGGTCCGCATCGGCGATTCGGTCTGAAACCACAGGCAATATTTCACACGCAATGACACTCGACGAAATCGAAGAGATCAAAGGCGCATTTGCCGCTGCAGCTAGGCGAGCTGGTGACGGAAATATGGATGGTGTGGAAATTTTGGGTGCTTTTGGATTTTTACCCCAAGCATTTTTGTCACCCTTGACTAATTTTCGGGATGATCAATATGGTGGCTCGCTGGGCAATCGGATGCGTTTCATACTCGAACTATTACAAGTAGTACGAACCGCGCTGGGCCCTGATCGGGTGCTAGGTTTGCGTCTTCCGGGCGATGAATTTGAACCTGATGGACTCACGCTGGACGATATGAAAATCGTCACCAAAGTCATTGCCGATACAGGATTGATCGATTATCTCAATATTATTGCACACACCAATGTAACCCACACCGGCAGAGCGAAACACTGGGCGCCGACACCGGCCAAGCATGGCATCTTTGTCCCGCTGGCGGAGGCCATTCGGAGGCAGGTTAATATTCCGGTGTTTGCCGTTGGCCGTGTGACTGACCCGTTTCAAGCTGAAAAAATCATCGCTGACAAACAGGCGGATATGGTTGGCATGACTCGTGCCAATATTTGTGACCCTGAGTTGGTTGCCAAAATTAAACGCAATGACATCAAACAAATTCGACCTTGCGTAGGCGCCAATGCCTGTATTGCTAATCGTTATGTTGGTAAGCCGATCAACTGTATGCACAATACGATGGTGTCTAAGCCGGGGGTTAAATTACAAACAGCGACACAACCCCGATCAATTGTTGTCATCGGTGGTGGCCCAGCCGGGCTAGAGGTGGCTCGTATAGCCGCTGAACGTGGGCATTCGGTTGAGGTATTCGAAAAAAATAAAAGAGTCGGTGGACAGTTAGCACTATGGGCCGCAGCACCATCAATGGGAGAACTTGGCAATATCATTCGTTGGCGGATCAGTGAGCTGGATCGATTGGGCGTTAAGGTTCATTTAAATCAGGCAATTGAAAAGGCCGATCTTGATAGCCTGAATGCAGACGTGATTGTGATTGCTTCGGGCTCGAATGATTTTATTCAACCTATTCCTGGTGAGCACACAATACAAACAGTTACGCCGCATGCGTTGCTGAGGGGGGGTGCAGTTCAAGCAAGCAAAGCGTTAGTTATTAACGAAGGTCGTGGGCAAGCTGGTCTGGCGGCAGCTGAGCTGTTGCTCTCTAAAGGCATCGAGGTTGAAATCATTTCTAGTGATATTGCTGTTGGCGCTGATATTGACCCTACCAATAGAACTGCTTGGTTTATGCGGCTTGGTGAAAAAGGCTGCCACTTTAGTGCTGCTCAGATTGCTGTTAGTGCGCAAGGCAATCGAGTCGCTTGCCGTAATGTTTATGATGATCGAGTCAATTACCGAGAAGGAATTGATTTAATTGTTACTTGGTATGGCTGCCGAGCAAATACTAATGTCACAGCGTTATCGGGAACGCCACCAGAAAAAGTTCATCATATTGGCGATTGTGTGAGCCCTCGGACTGTTGAGATAGCAATGGGTGAAGCTGAAGAATTGGCCAACAGGCTTTAAGTAACCCTTGTTGCTGCGTCAAGATGGCGGGAACGGCTCAATCGAGAATATTGATGTCGTGTTCAAACACAATCAACAACATCCCGAATAGGCAACTGTCGACTTCCTATTGAAATGGTATCCGCACCGACAAGACGAGAAAATCAATTCCTCAATGGCTTGCCCGTCTTCAACATGTGTTGAATTCGATCCAGTGTGCCCTGATTTTTCATTAACCCGACAAAATTCTTAAGTTCCAGAGCAAGCATGTCCTCTTCACTCGAAGGTGCCATTACATCTCCGGCTTCCCCTCCACTGAGAACATCGGCAAGCGCATCGCATACAACGACATCATACTCGGTGGCTAATCCTCGAGCTTTGAAGTCCCGTACTGCTGCAGCGAGAATTGATTTTCCGGTTGGGCCGGGCAGGGTAACTTCGGCTACTTCTGGTATTTCATAGTTTTCTATCAGTGATAATGCCTTGGTTTTGGCATCGGCTAATAGTCGATCACGATTGAATGTTATGCCGTCATCTGGACGGAGGAATCCACTGTCTTTAGCGTCAAATGCAGACCCTGATACTTTGGCCGTGCTAATAGTTTCAAATGCGGCGGTGACAATTGGCATTGGGCCATTAGGGAGCATGCTATTGGATGCATATCGTTCTAGCATGGCGGTGCAGCCACCCCATCCTGGGATTAGTCCAACCCCTGCCTCGACAAGGCCTAGATAACTTTCAACATGAGCCTGTATTGCATTGGCATACAGTACCATTTCGCAACCACCGCCGAGTGCCATGCCGGATGGTGCTGCGACGACTGGGAAAGGTGAGCGCTTCATTGCGAGGAAGGTTGATTGGCCTTTGGCTACTACTTTCTTGGCCTCTTGCCAGTTTTTCTGTTCGATTAATTCTACAAATGTATTGATGTCTGCGCCAACTGAAAAGTTGCTGGCTTCGTTATAGATCACCATAGCTTTATAATCTTTCGACACAACGTCGATGGCATGATTAATCAAATCCATCACGTTCATATCCAGCGCATTAACTTTAGTATGAACTTCGAAACAGGTAATACCATCGCCAATATCCCACAGGCTGGCTGACTGATTTGAAATTATGGGGTCAGATTTACGCTTAATATCCTCAAGTAGTAGCACACCATCTTCTCGTGGAATATCTTGGTAGTCACCTTTAATGTCGAGGTATTGCAGGTTGCCTTCATGAGTGCGATAGAAACTGCCAACCTTTGCAGCGAGGCTTAAGAAATCTGAAACTGCTCTTCCCTCGGAATTCATTTTTGTGACAAAGGCTGCCACTCCGATTTTATCGATCAGTGCAAATGGGCCGGCGTTCCAGGCATAGCCGAAGGTCATGGCACGGTCGATGGCGACAATATCATCGGCGACTTCACCTACTAGAGATGCGGCATAAGCTAAGGTATTTGAAAGTACTCTCCAGGCGAATTGGCCACCTCGATCCGGATGGTTTAGCAAGCCAGATAAACCATCCTTTTTAGCAGCGTTTAAACTGTCGAGATCAACTTTTTGGACTGGCGCATATTCCCCTGTCTTAAGATTCTTAGCTTCCATTACCTTGCCACCGTCAGCGCGGTTAAGTCGGTAAAAGCCACCTTTACCCTTGCGTCCAGTATAGCCTGTTTCAATCAATTGATTGATGAGTGACAGGTCACAACGTTGTTGGTGATAGGCATCTTCGGCTGGTAATAGGTTAGCCATGCTGGCATCGATTTTAGGGTGCAAGTCGATTCCGATCAGGTCAAATAAACCAAATAGTCCGGTCTTGGGGATTCCAACGGGACGCGACATGACGGCATCAGCTTCTTCAATGGTGATATCAGATTCTAATGCTGCGGCATATCCGCTTTGCATCCAGAAGATGCCAATGCGGTTAGCGACAAAGCCGGGTCTGTCGTGACAATGAACAACACCTTTACCTAAACGCTGGTCTGAAAATTGTTCGATTGTGGATAAAACTTCGGGTTTTGTATCAGCACCCACGACCAGCTCTAGTAACCGCATATAGCGCGGTGGATTGAAAAAATGAGCGACTAAAAAGTGTTGTTTGAAACTGTCAGATAAACCCTTGACTAAACGTGATAGTGGAATCGTCGATGTGTTTGAGCTGACAATGGTGGTGTCATTACGTACGGCATCAATTTTTTTATATAGGCTACTCTTGATTTCGGGGTCTTCAATAATCGCTTCGACGATCCAGTCAACCTCTCTCAGTTGATCAAAATCATCTTCTAAGTTGCCTGGCGTGACCCGTTTAGCGGCAGCATTGTGAACAAATGCCTTTGGACTACCCTTGAGCATTTTTGCGATAGCACCAGAGGCCAGAACGTTTCGGTCATCGGCGCCCTTTGGAACTATATCTAGCAATAGCGTTGGCACGCCAGCGTTTGCAAAGTGTGCCGCAATTTGCGCACCCATGACGCCGGAGCCGATAACGGCTACCCGTTTGATATCAACTTGTTGAATGGTCATTACACTGCCTCGAGTATGGTTGCGATGCCTTGACCACCGCCGATACATTGTGTAGACAAGGCAAATTGTTTACCCTCACGTTGTAATAAAGCGGCTGCTTTACCCGTTATACGAGCGCCGGTTGCACCTAGTGGATGGCCTAATGCTAGTGCGCCGCCATCGATGTTGGTTTTTTCCATATCGATACCCAACTCATCAACACAGGATAGTGCCTGCGCTGCAAAAGCTTCGTTGAGCTCGATAATATCGATATCGCCTAATGATAATCCCGCCCGTCGCAGTGCTTTTATTGTAGCGTTGACTGGGCCTATGCCCATGATTTCTGGCGCGCAACCAGCGACGGCAATTGACTTGATTCTGGCTAGTATGGGCAAACCATGAGCCTTGGCATATTCTTCTGATGTAACCAATGTAGCGGAGGCACCATCAGTCAGGGGTGAAGAAGTTGCAGCAGTAACCGAGCCATCGGCTCTGAATACGGGTTTCAAATCGGCTAAGGATGCGATGGTTGTACCTTCGCGAATGCAGCCATCACTACTGATAATGATATCGCCATTGACGATTGGAATGATTTCTTCGATCAGTCTGCCACTTTGTTGGGCTTCACTTGCACGCTGATGACTGATAACCGTCAATTCATCCTGACGTTGTCTGGAAATAGCGTATTTGTCTGCAAGGTTTTCTGCGGTGACGCCCATCGACATATAAGCTTGCCCATAGTCAGCCGCGAGTCCTGGATGCGGCATTGGATTATAGCCGCCCATCGGCACTCGGCTCATAGATTCGACTCCGGCACAGATGAAAACATCACCCGCGTTCATTTGAATTGCGCCAGCGGCCATGTGAATAGACTGCATTGATGATCCACAGAATCGATTGACCGTGGTACCCGCTACGCTGATCGGTAGCTGTGCCAAAAAGGTAACAATGCGCGCCATGTTGAAACCCTGCTCTCCCTCGGGGAATGCGCAACCCAGGATCAAGTCCTCGATATCAGCGGTGTTAACGCCAGTTTTCTCGACCAGGCCACGTACTACCTGAGCGGCCATTTCATCAGGACGCACTCTGGCTAGATCACCTTTTTTGGCAAAATGAAAAGGGGATCGGACATACCCGGCAATGACGACATTCTTTTGCATTTCTTTCTCCGGCGTGTGATGCCTTAATGAATCATTCAGTAGGTTAAGTCTATAGGGTTCTGATCTATTTGGGTGCGTGTTGCTCAAATTGCTAGACGCAGATTATAAAGAATTGCCATGCTTTACTAATTGTTTATTTTTCACAATCCATTTGATCAGGTTATCAATGAAGGCTCAGTTTGAAAACTGTTCAGGCAGGGCCATTTATCTCTACTGTTGATATTGATGATTTGAAGGTAGATTGACGGATGCAGTTTAGGCACAATCAGGTCTTCTATCGTTAAAGGCATTGGCGCATGACTCAAAGCTCAAAAGCAGAATCGAATTTTCAGGTGGCACACCGTATTCACGACATTGGTGTGTCTGAAATTTTGGTCATTGGTGCTAGAGCCAAAGAACTCAAAGCGCAAGGTCGTCCCATCATCGAACTGGGGGCTGGTGAGCCTGATTTTGATACGCCAGACAACATCAAGGATGCGGCGATAGAGGCGATCAAACGGGGTGACAGCAAGTACACTGCTTTGACTGGAACGCCAGAGTTAAAGAAAGCGATACAGACGAAATTTGCCAGAGACAATGATCTACATTTTGATACCAATCAAATTATTGCTTCCACCGGCGCGAAACAAATTCTATTCAATGCCTTTATGGCAACCTTGCAGGCGGGTGATGAAGTCATTATTCCTACGCCTTACTGGACGTCTTATGCCGATATTATTTCAGTATGTGGTGGAACACCGGTACTGGTTCCATGCAGTGCTGAAAACGGGTTTCGACTGCGGGCTGATGATCTAGAGCGAGCAATTACCAAAAATACAAAGTGGTTGCTACTTAACTCCCCCAGTAACCCAACTGGCGCAGCCTACAGTCTTGCCGCTTATCAACCTATTCTTGAGGTATTGTTGCGCCATTCGCATATATGGCTGCTAACCGACGACATATACGAACATATCGTTTATGACGATTTCGACTTTGTCACGCCGGCTCAAATTGAGCCTAGACTCAGAACACGTACCCTTACCGTCAATGGTGTATCGAAAGCGTATGCAATGACAGGCTGGCGCATAGGTTACGCCGCAGGGCCGGTAGAATTGATTAACGCCATGTCGGTGATACAAAGCCAGTCGACTTCCTGCCCAAGTTCGATCAGTCAGGCTGCAGCAGTAGAGGCGTTAAGCGGTCCTCAGGATATTCTAATCGAAAGGAAACACAGTTTTCAGTCACGGCGTAATCTAGTAGTTGATGCTTTGAATGCGATTGATGGCATTGACTGTCCCTTACCCGAAGGTGCTTTCTATACCTTCGCCAGTTGTGAGGGCGTTATTAATCGTAAAACACCTTCGGGTGAGACTATTTCTAGTGATCGAGATTTTTGCCGATTGTTACTTGAAGAAGCTAATATTTCGGTCGTGCCGGGCAGTGCTTTCGGTTTGTCTCCTTTCTTCAGGATTTCTTATGCCACCTCAAAAGCAGAGTTGGAGGAAGCGCTTAAACGCATTGCTACTTTCGTTGCACAGTTAAGCTAATAATTTTTGATTACGCCTGAACAAGCAACTTGCATCAATCATTAGGCGTAAGCTCTTAAAAAATATTCAACTAGAGTTTGAGCTAAATGATTGTCATGTTTATCGGCACAGTAGAGCACGACAGAAAATTCTGGCAGATCGGGTAACTGCCCGCCATGATCAACTGCTACGCGGTCTGGATGCTTTTCATATTCGAGCTCGGCACTCACACATAGATCAGCTGAAATCATTGCTTCGATCGCATAGCCATTTGCCGAAGATACCATATCAATCCAGTCGATCCCAACGTCATCCAACGCTTTAGTAACACTGGGAAGAAAGGCACAGTTTTTCGAATTTCCTAAAGGTAACGGGCGTTTCTTCCAAGCATTGCCTTGATCGGCACCTGTCCAAATAAGGGGGCGAGTATTGATAATCAGGCCGTCTTGACGAGGGTTTTTTTCAGTCGTCAGTACAACATCCTGTAATCCCTGATTAAATTGTTTGGTGAGGGTAGATGTTGAGCCAGATGAGAATTTGATTTGGACTCTCGGATAGTCACGGTTAAACGTCTTCAAAATACTCGGTATATAGGGGTATATGACATCAGAAGGCGCCGCCAACCTGATGAGTCCTTCATAGTCTGGCGACGTCAAACGGTTCATACCTTCGTCATTAATGGCGAGCATTTTATGGGCGAAATGTAATAACTGTTCACCCGCTACGGTTGTTGTCATACCTTGCGAAGATCGGTCAAGAACACTTAAACCTAAATGAGTTTCGAGTCGTTTGATTTGCATGCTAATGGCAGATTGGGTCATAAAAAGACGGCTCGCTGCGCGAGTCATACTGCCAGATTCAACAATAGTGACGAAACTGCGCAAAGTTCCCATATCGAAGTTTTGGAGCCGTTTTGCATTCATAGAGTTTTCCCTGACAATTAACGCACTTCTGTTAGTGATCAATTATGTTTTCACTATTAATGATGCACTATCAATAATAGTGGAACGACCAATCAATATTATTCGTTTTACTTATACCGATGGAATCTCCTATAGTCAATATTCGTTAAGTAAACGTGCTAATTCATCACTAATACTGATAGGAACTATTATGACAAATTTTTCTAAACAATGCGCTCCTAGCGTTAATCTAAATTTTAATCATTCACAGCAGAGGCTATATCGGTCTTTATTACAATGGATTCGAATTCAAAACTTAAAAATGGTCGTAGCGAGAGAGCGCAAACAATTATTGCTGCTCTCAGATGCGAGTTTAAGAGATATAGGGTTTAGTCGATCCGAGGCTAATACTGAAGCGTTTAGACACGACTTGCCTAAGATGCGCTTAGATGAAATCAAGAGCAAAGAATGCTAGATAATGATGGATGGCACTTATATTGATTGAATAAGTGCCATCTGTATAGATTTGTTTTCTTTTTAATAAGAGCTTGAAAATCAATGATGAAATGATGTAATACCAGATAAACTACTTCTTTTTAAATCTTGCTTACCCATGATTCGCTATCGACCGCCAGCACCACCAAAATCTCCCTATATTACGATTGAAGGCATGCGAGTTCTCGAGGCCGAACAAAAGGCATTATGGCCGAGACGACGTGAAGTGGTTGTGCATCTTTCGGCCGCAGCTGCAGAGGGCGATCGCTCGGAAAACGCCGAGTATATTTATCGAAAAAAAGAGTTGCGTGAACTCGATCGTCGCATTCGTTACCTACAGAAACGTTTGCCAGAATTAATTGCCGTGAGCGAAAAGCCGCAAACCTCTGAACGCGTTTTTTTTGGTGCAACTATTGAGCTAGAAAATGAAGATAACGACATCTCAGTCTATCGAATCGTTGGTCCTGATGAGTTAGACCATGGAAAAAATTACATTAGTATCGATTCACCGTTGGCGAAGGCGCTTATGAAAAAAATGTTGGGTGATGAAGTCACTGTGGAAGTGCCCAGTGGACGAACGACTTATATTATTAATCAAATAAGTTACTAACTGGTAGGCCGGAAAAGCTCACCGCATCCTCGAGAACTGCTCCTGCATTGTTTTAATTGATTAAATCTATGTAACTATGCTCTCGCCCCTTATCGGAACGCCGCATCGCTACATTCATGTAGGTAAATCGAAGCGCCTTCCGGCAATCTCTCAACAACAGTGCATGCAGTCGATTCTTGTCATTTACAATTTAGTCACGCCTGATGGCGTTTGGGGCTTATCAGGCCTACGTTGTTAGCGCTACTGGCTATTTTTCGATAAAGCCTTTAAATCAACATTTGGGTCGGCAATTTGATTGGGGGATGGATGCAAGCCAGCGCCAATCATTTTTCGCCCTAGAGCATAAGCCATAGCGTCGTTCATGGCATCGACTGCGAGTAATTTATCCTCTGCATAATACCAAACTGATTGACCACCCGGTTTAGAGCCTGGCCGAATGACTGTTTGTGTATAACCAATATTCAAACCAGCGATTTGTAATTTACAATCGTATTGATCTGACCAAAACCACGGTAATGGATCGTAACTGACGTCTTCGCCAGCTATAACTCGGGCAACTAGGTCTCCTTGGTCAGCCGCATTTTGAACTGATTCGAGCCGAGTCCGTTGGCCGTTCCGGATAAAGCTAGCGCAGTCGCCAGCAGAAAATATGTCAGGGTTTGATGTTTGACAGATTTGGTTAACTGCGATGCCATTCTCACAATCTAGACCTGCTTGATCGGCCAGTTTGACATTGGGTCGTCCACCAATACCAACCAATACCAAGTCGGCGTCTAATTGCTCACCATTGGCTAATTCGGCGCCATTGACTCGACCATTCTCTTCGGTCAATCTGAGTAATTGAGTTGATTCACGTACATCGACATCGTGCTGTTGGTGTAGTGCTCGAAAGAAGTCTGAAGTTTGTGGTGCTGCAACCCGCTGCAAAATACGATCAGCCATTTCGATAACCGTGACTTGAAGCCCAAACTTGCGTGCCACGGCCGCTGCTTCAAGACCAATATAACCACCGCCGACGATCAATAGCTTCCGGCCTGACACTAATTCAGGTGCCATGGCCTCAACATCAGCAATATTACGCAGCGTAAAGACACCTGCTAGATCACCGCCCATACTGGCCGGTAACGACAGTGGACTAGAACCCGTACACAACACTAGTTTGTCATAATCAATGGCTTGCCCATCTGACGTTTTTAGTTGTTTGAGTTGAGGGTCAATTGAGTCAACCCGAGTATTGTAATGGGTCGTAATGTTTTGTTCTGAGTACCATTCTGCGGGCCGAATAAATAGGCGATCGCGTTCCAAATTACCCGACATATAAGCCTTGGATAGAGGTGGGCGCTGGTAGGGTGGTACCGGTTCTTCACCGATTAAAATCAGCGGTTCGTTATTTCCGACGCTTTTGTTTGCGAGTGCTTTGTGGCGAGAAACAAAAGAAGCGGCAGCCTGCCCGGCCCCGACAATAACGATTGGCTTTTGCATATAGTTGACTCTAATAAATTCGATAATAATTATCGATAATAGGGACTAGCGTTGGAAAATGTAAGTGAATTTTAGATAAGTGCCTAAACTAGGGTGCTTTAGGCGACGCCGATAAAGCACCCGTTTCAGTATAACTTTCAGGTTATGGCGCGGGTACGTGAAGTACTAAACCATCTAGTTCGGGTGATGCAATCAGTTGGCAGCTTAAACGACTATTGTGGCGACGCTCAACATCCGTCATTTCCAGCATGGTGTCTTCAATATCGTCAATTTCCCCCGTTCTTTCAAACCAAGCTTCATCAACAAATACATGACAGGTGGCGCAAGACAAGCAGCCGCCACAGTCACCATCGACGTCGGGTACGTCGTTAGCAATGGCTGCTTCCATTAAATTTAAGCCATCTTTGACGTCTGCACTTATTTCTTTTCCGTCTTCTGTTTTCCAAGTAATTTTAGCCATAGGTTAATTCTAATCGTTGGTAGTTTTAAATGATTAATTTTGAAGGGTAGTAATGTATCGGTTTTCGTTTGTAATGTCTTATCAAAATGATGCTTGTGTTGCTCTTTAGACGACAATTCTTTAAATCAGCTTGTGCTAAGACAAATTGAAGCTGTTTTATGAATAAGTAGCCCTAGTTTTTGTATTTTCTCAAGTTCCGTAGATTCGACTCCGATTGACATTCGAACCATCCCAAGACTTTCTAAGTTACGAAGGCGACATAAATAGTGCCTTCCCATTAATCTGATATGTCTATTAACTGGCATTCATGATTCTGTCTTAAATATTAACGAGGCAGCACAGAATCTCCCATCAAAAATTCATCCACTGCGCGCGCCGCCTGACGACCCTCACGTATGGCCCATACCACCAGCGATTGGCCACGACGCATATCTCCGGCGGTAAACACTTTGTCTACCGAGGTCTTATAACAGCCTGCATCATCGGTTGTAGCCTTGGCATTGCCTCGGACATCTTTTTCCACACCAAAGGCATCCAGCACTTTCTGCGCTGGGCTGACAAAGCCCATCGCCAGTAACACAAGGTCCGCTTTCATTTCGAATTCGCTTCCCGGAACTTCTTGCATCTTGCCATCTTTCCATTCCACTCGAGCGGCGAGAAGTTTGTTCACCTTGCCGTTGTCGCCGATGAATGCCTTGGTGGCAACCGACCAGTCGCGCTCACAGCCTTCTTCGTGAGAGCTGGAGGTACGCAGTTTCATTGGCCAGTAAGGCCAGACTAACGGTTTATCTTCTTGTTCAGGTGCGCGCGGCATGACTTCAAATTGCGTCACTGAGGTCGCGCCATGACGGTTGGAAGTGCCCACGCAATCCGAGCCTGTATCTCCACCACCGATTACTACTACATGTTTGCCGTTGGCCTTTATTTGCTCAGGCACTTTGTCGCCCGCGTTAACCTTATTTTGTTGCGGTAGAAATCCCATCGCAAAATATACGCCTTTCAGCTCACGCCCTGGTACTGGCAAATCGCGCGGCTGTTCGGCGCCGCCAGTTAACACCACGGCATCAAAATCATCTTTTATTTTTTGTGCCGGTATATCTACTCCGATATATTGATTAACGCGAAATTCTACACCTTCTGCGCGCATTTGCTCAGTGCGGCGGTCTATGTGAGATTTTTCCATTTTGAAGTCAGGGATGCCATAACGCAACAAACCACCAATACGGTCATTTTTCTCGAACACCACTACGTCATGACCAGCGCGCGCTAATTGCTGTGCACAGGCAAGACCTGCCGGGCCAGAACCAACTACCGCAATTTTCTTGCCGGTTTTTTTAGTTGGGGGAAGCGGTATAACCCATCCTTGCTCCCAGCCTTTGTCTATGATGGCGTGTTCGATGGACTTGATGCCAACCGCATCATCATTAATGTTGAGTGTACAGGCGGCTTCACATGGCGCAGGACAAATGCGGCCAGTGAATTCTGGGAAATTGTTGGTGGAGTGCAATACGCTCAGAGCTTGTTCCCAGTTGTTTCGATACACCAGATCATTCCAGTCAGGGATGATGTTGTTGACCGGGCAGCTCGTGGTGCAGAACGGAATGCCGCAGTCCATGCAACGTGCGCCTTCCCCAGCTGATTGCTCATCAGTTAAACGTGGAATAAATTCCTTGTAGTTTTTGAGGCGCTCGGCAACGGGCAAGCTCTTTTCGTTCACACGGCGAAATTCTATGAAACCGGTTGGCTTACCCATTTGCAAAATCTCTATGTTGTTTTTTCTGTTGTGCGGCAATTTCCTGCAACGCACGACGATATTCGGTCGGTACGACTTTGACAAATTGTGGTAGATAGCTAGCCCAGTTATCCAATATTTCCTTGGCGCGGGTACTGCCGGTGTAGCGTAAATGTTTCTCGACCAGATCGTGCAGCACGAGTTCATCGGCTTGGCCAAGGTGATTGAAGTGCACTCGACCATGTGCTTCCACTTCGCCTGATTCGCTTGCAGCGACTTCTTCTGGTATTGGTTCCAGCTGCACCATGGAAAGATTACAGCGCTGCTCGAAGTCACCGTCTTTATCTAGTACGTAGGCAATACCGCCCGACATGCCAGCAGCAAAATTGCGTCCGGTCTGGCCCAGCACTATGACCATTCCGCCGGTCATATATTCGCAACCGTGATCGCCCAATCCCTCGACTACTGCTGTTGCGCCTGAATTGCGTACCGCAAAGCGTTCACCCGCCACGCCATTGATATAGCATTCTCCACTGGTTGCGCCATACATTACGGTGTTGCCGACGATGATGTTGTCAGATGCGACGATATTACATTCCTTTGGTTTTATTACCACAATACGCCCACCACATAGGCCCTTGCCGACATAGTCGTTACCCTCACCGGATAACTCTAGGGTAATACCATGTGCCAGAAATGCCCCAAAACTTTGACCTGCCGTGCCGCTAAATTTGACGATAATTGTGTCATGCGGCAGGCCTATGTTGCCGTAACGTTTTGCTACTTCAGAAGACAGCATGGTCCCTACACTACGATTGACGTTGTTTATAGAACTACTAATCACCACTGGCTGTTTGGTTTGCAGCGTTTTGCCAGCCTGAGCGATGAGTTGAAGATCCAACGCCTTGTCCAGCCCATGATCCTGTAATTCTGCATTACTTCGCGCCACACTAGCCGGCATATCTGGCTGATAAAAAATACGCGCGAAATCGAGACCCTGAGCCTTCCAATGCGTTAGCCCTGCCTTTACGTTTAGCAAATCACTGCGTCCGATCAAGTCAGAAAATTTTCGTATACCGATCTGAGCCATGTATTCGCGCACTTCTTGAGCAATGAAGAAAAAATAATTAACTACATGCTCGGGCTGACCTGTAAATTTTTTGCGCAGTGCTGGGTCTTGCGTTGCTATACCGACAGGGCAGGTATTAAGATGACACTTTCGCATCATGATGCAGCCTTCCACTACCAGTGGCGCGGTGGCAAAACCAAACTCGTCAGCCCCTAGCAATGCGGCTATAAATACATCCCGCCCAGTCTTTAACTGGCCGTCCACTTGCAACACAATGCGACCACGCAATCGGTTCAACACTAGGGTTTGCTGTGTTTCTGCCAGACCAAGTTCCCACGGTGTGCCCGCATGCTTAATGGATGAAAGTGGTGATGCGCCAGAGCCACCATCATGACCAGCAATAGTGATGTGATCAGCCTTGGCCTTGGTCACACCTGTTGCGACCGTTCCCACGCCCACTTCGGATACTAGCTTGACCGAAATAGAGGCAAGCGGGTTGGCGTTCTTTAAATCATGAATGAGCTGTGCTAAATCTTCTATGGAATAAATATCGTGATGTGGTGGTGGTGAAATCAGGCCTACGCCCGGCACTGAAAAACGTAACTGAGCAATGTACTCTGACACTTTATGACCGGGCAACTGTCCACCTTCGCCAGGTTTAGCACCCTGTGCCATCTTGATTTGTATCTGATCCGCACTATTCAAATATTCTGCGGTTACGCCAAACCGGGCAGATGCAACCTGCTTTATTTTGGAACGCAACGAATCCCCCGCCTTCAAATCCTGATCCGATTCAATGCGCCCTTTGCCGATGATAGATGAAAGTTTATCGCCGGCCTTTACTGTTTTGAAACGGGCCGGATCTTCGCCCCCTTCACCGGTGTTGGACTTACCGCCGATGCGGTTCATGGCAATTGCCAGCGTAGTGTGCGCCTCGGTAGAGATGGAGCCGAGCGACATAGCGCCGGTGACAAAGCGTTTGACGATTTCCGAAGCGGGCTCAACCTCTACCAGTGGCACAGCTGCACCGACTGGTTTGAATTCGAACAAGCCGCGTAGCGTTTTATGATACCTACTCTGGTCATTAATCAGTGTGGCGTATTCTTTGAAAGTTTGGCTATTGTTAGTGCGTGTTGCATGTTGCAATTTGGCAATGACATCTGGTGTCCACATGTGCTCTTCGCCCCGCACCCGAAATGCATATTCACCACCTGCATCCAGCGCATTGGATAGCACTGGGTCGCCGCCAAATGCAGACTTGTGGGTGCGCATAGCTTCTTCCGCTACCTCCTCCAAGCCAATGCCCTCAATCTGGGTAGCAGTGCCAGTGAAATAACTATCCAGAAAATGGGTATTGAGTCCGATGGCCTCAAAAATCTGTGCGCCACAATAAGATTGGTAAGTAGATATACCCATCTTGGACATCACTTTGAGTAACCCTTTGTTGAGTGCTTTGATGAAACGTTTGTTGGCCTCTTTTGTTGTGAGTCCGCGAGGTAAATAACCGGTCATGTCAGCAATGGTTTCAAATGCCAGCCACGGACAAACTGCTTCGGCGCCATAGCCTGCCAGCAGCGCAAAGTGGTGCACTTCACGGGCCGAGCCGGTATCGACTACCAGGCCTGTACTGGTCCGCAAGCCTTCGCGCACCAAATGATGGTGTACACCAGAACAGGCCAGTAAAGCTGGAATGGCCGCACGTTCTTTAGCCACCGCACGGTCAGATAAAATCAATACATTGTAACCTTCTGTTATTGCTTTGTTAGCAGCAAGGCATAGCGCCTTGATGGCGACTTCGCAGCCTGCCGCACCTTGCGATGCAGGATAAGTAATGTCGAGCACCAGTGATTTGTAACGTTGCCCTGTCAATGTGCCAATGTTGCGTAACTTGGCCATTTCATCATTGGACAGCACCGGCTGATGCACTTCCAAACGCAAGGGTGGGTGGGTCTCGTCTATACCGAGCAAATTAGGTTTGGGCCCGATAAACGAAATCAGAGACATTACGATTTCTTCGCGGATGGGATCTATTGGCGGATTTGTTACCTGCGCAAACAATTGCTTAAAATAGTTGTACAACGGTTTATTTTTGTCTGACAACACCGGTAGCGCAGCATCGTTGCCCATCGATCCAGTAGCCTCTTCCCCAGCAGATGCCATGGGCGTGAGTATGAATTTGACGTCTTCCTGTGTATAGCCAAACGCCTGCTGGGTATCAAGCAACGTAGCATTTAATTTGTCATTAATTTCTACGTCCGGCAAGTCGGCCAGAAAGTAACGTGATTGTTCTATCCATCGGCGATAGGGTTTGGCAGTTGCTAGTTGATTTTTCAGTTCGGCATCATCTATGATGCGGCCTGCTTGCAAATCTATGAGGAACATCTTGCCTGGCTGTAAGCGCCATTTTTTGATGATTTTATTTTGCGGAATATCTAACACGCCCATCTCAGATGCCATCAACACCAGATCGTCATTGGTAATTAGATAACGTGCCGGGCGCAAACCGTTGCGATCCAATGTTGCGCCAATCGTGCGGCCATCGGTGAAAGCCACTGCAGCGGGACCATCCCACGGTTCAATCAAAGCGGCATGGTATTCATAAAATGCGCGGCGCTCCTCATCCATCAGCGGATTGCCTGCCCAAGCTTCAGGAATAAGTAACATCATTGCGTGTGGTAGGGAATAGCCACCGGCCACCAGCAGTTCCAGTGCGTTATCGAAACAGGCAGAGTCGGACTGGTCTTCTGCAATTAGCGGCCACAATTTCTCTAGATCTGCCCCCAGTAATTTGGACGACATCGCTGCATGCCGTGCTGCCATCCAGTTGACGTTACCGCGCAGAGTATTAATTTCACCGTTGTGTGCAATCATGCGGTAGGGGTGTGCTCTGTCCCAAGTCGGAAATGTATTAGTGGAAAAACGCTGATGCACCAGAGCCAAAGCGCTAATCACTCGGTCATCTTGCAAATCGAGGTAATACTTGCCAACCTGGTTGGACAGCAACATGCCCTTATAAACTAGCGTATTTGAAGAAAAAGAAGGAATATAAAACCCCTCTGAATTGGGCAGTTTGCGTACGGCGTGTTCAACTGTTTTGCGAATTACAAACAGCTTGCGCTCGAAACTGTCGCTATCTGGGCAATTTTCTCCGCGTCCGATAAACACCTGGCGCACTAAAGGCTCCACCGCCTTGACACTTTCACCGAGGCTGGCGTTATCCACTGGCACATCTCGCCAACCTAGCAATATCTGGCCTTCGGCAGCGATCATTTCGGTAATCACCCGTTCACATGCAATTCGCGCTGTGATAGTGGGCGGCAAAAACAACATACCTACTCCGTAATCACCCACTGTGGGCAGCGTAACGCCTAACATCGCACAAGATTGGCGCAAAAACGCATCCGGAATTTGTATTAAAATTCCCGCACCATCACCTTCCAATGGGTCAGCGCCTACTGCGCCACGATGCGTGAGATTCTCTAGAATCTTCAAACCTTGACATATGATGGATCGACTTTTTCTGCCCTTGATATGAGCGACAAAACCTACGCCGCAAGCGTCATGCTCGTTACGCGGATCGTATAATCCTTGCCTTACAGGCAAGAAGGAGTTCTTCAAACGTTGTTCCTCAATTCAAGTAAAACTGAAAATCGGCGATGCATGTCGCTAAAATCTTTGAAATTAAGCATAACTGCGACGAATTAATGGATTCAGCAGGCGACCAAAAAAACCAGTGAATTGAATAGGTGCTTCCGTGACGGCCAGACAAATACATTCTTTGTCGATAGTCGCAACAGGGGTGTGCTTGTCAAAACTGTTTCGAACAAGGAAGTCACCTTGTTGATAAAGTCCTGATTCGTCTGAAAAACTGCCTTCAAGAATGACTGTGTATTCATCCCCCATATGTGTGTGAGTGCCGGAAGTGCCGCCTGGTTTAATGCGCAATAGTTCGACCTTCGCGTTATTTTGATCCCTACACAACTCATAACTATGAATGTCGTTCGACATCCTTTTCCAAGATATGTCTTCATATCCAGTTTTTATAAATTGGCGCAGGCAGCGGGGCAAAGAGTGATTAGTAACATCGGTTATTGAATCAACCATTTCATTTGGAGCCGCGGTAATTGAAATCTGATCGATTCGATCAAACAGTTTCTGCTTTAACTGTGGCGAGGGCTCAGCAGGTTGGAGGTTAAGCATTAGTTCACTTCCAAGATGATGCAGTCGGTGCAAGTTTTGGGTGCATTCAGGACAATGTTCGAGATGAACCGAAATACATAATGCTTGGCTCAGGGGCAAACTAGCGGCAGCGTAAGCAGCCAATAATTCGTCTTTAGGGTGGTTTTTTAGCGTTTCCATTAATGTTACCTCGATACCAAAACTTGAAGCTTACGCAGTGCCAAACGGACTCGGGACTTGACTGTTCCTAATGGCAGCTTCAATTCGGTGCTAGTTTGTTGGTGGCTTTTTCCTTCGAGATAGACTTTGGTCAAAATCTCAGCTTGCTCGCGAGGCAATGTGGCTAAACCGACTTTAATATTTTTTGCTAGTCGATCTTGATGGACTAGTTGAAAAGGACCTGGATCCTCATCTTCAATGTTGTTGAATATTTCAGTTGGGTCTATGTCGCTGACATAACGTCCATTACGCCGAAAATAGTCAATGCGACAGTTTCTGGCCAAAGTAAATATCCAAGTGTTGATATTTGACAATTGGGCATTGTAGCTACCTGCTTTTAACCAGACTCGAATAAGAACTTCTTGTGCCAGCTCATCCGCGATCAAATTCGCACCGGGTTCTCTGGCGAGGCTATAGGCTCGAATGAGAGGCGCATAATGATCGAACAAAGTAGAGAAAGCATGCTTATCACTGTGAGAAGCAATTCTGATCATGCAATCTTTCAACTGTGTTATTTTTTCTGCTGAAGTCTTGCTTTGCACCATGGGCTCTATATCTTATTAAAAGGTTTTATTACTTTATATCAGACTTGATACGTGTGGACTTTAAGTCTGGATCACCTGAATGATCCATTATCTTAGACTATCCGTATATAAAGGCAATTAGCACTGATTGAAACACTAGACAATATGACTAATCCTGTATTAGATAATTTTAAAAATACCTTTAGAGATTTATTAAAAACTGACTGGAGTCAGTTGGGTGAAATTTATGCTGACGATATTATTTTTAGAGACCCAGTACATGATATAAAAGGTTTGGTCTCTTTAGAGGACTACTTTTCAAACATAAGCACCAATCTAACAGAATGTCGTTTTGAGTACTTAGATCAAGTTACATCAGAAAACACCGCCTACCTTAAATGGATCATGCATTTCAAGCACCCACGTCTGGGGAGGGATATTATCAATGTTCGAGGTATTAGTCATATCAGCTACAATGAAAAAATTGAATATCATGAAGATTTATACGATATGGGTGCAATGCTATATGAAAGGTTACCTGTCTTAGGTACCGTCACACGTTTCCTTAAATCTCGAATGTCGAGCTGATTAAATGGGACTCATTTCTCAACCAGAAAAACAAGTTATATGGGTAACTGGTGCAAGCAGTGGCTTAGGGCGAAGTCTAGTTTTATTGCTTGCCAGACAAGGTCATCAAGTAATTGCCAGTGCTCGAGATGAAAAAGCATTGCAGGACTTAGAAGCAAACAATCCGAATATTTGTGCAATGCCCTGTAATATGGTCGATGAATCAAGCTTGACATCTGTTCAGTCTCAAATGGCAGAAAAGTTTTCTGCCATTGATCAAATCATTTTAAATGCTGGAACCTGTGAATACCTTGATTTCCCCGATCCAGATTGGGTTGCCATTCGAAGAGTTATGGAAGTCAATTACTTTGGTACTATTAATTGTTTAAAAGTAGCCTTGCCATTGCTTCGCAGTAGTCGTTCATCGCGTCCACATATTGTAGCGATTGCATCACAGGTAACGAATGCGCCATTTCCAAGGTCTGAGGCATATGGTGCTTCAAAGGCAGCTCTACAGTATTTTTTTGATTGTCTTAGAATTGACCTTGTCCAAGATAATATTGATGTAACCATTGTTAACCCTGGATTTGTCGATACACCTTTGACGCGTAAAAATAATTTTGATATGCCCTTTCTAATGGATGTAGATGTAGCAGCCAATCGAATCATCAAAAATATCGCCTCAAGGCCTCGGGTTTATAGTTTCCCAAAGCGCTTACAGGGTTTATTGCTAATATCAAAGCTGTTGCCTAGCTTATGGCAGAAAATGGTATCGCAAACAGATAAAGTCAATACTGCGGCATTAACCAGTAAGCATAAAAAGAAATGAAAATTGCAATTGTTGGTGCTGGAGTCTCTGGACTGACAGCCGCTTATTATTTAAGCCAAAATCATCAAGTTAATGTTTTTGAGTCGGCTGATAAAATTGGTGGCCACACGGCTACGGTGGATGTTGATCATAATGGCCAACAGTTTGCTATCGACACTGGGTTTATTGTTTTTAATGACTGGACGTACCCTAATTTTATTGAATTGATGGATGAGTTGGGTGTTGAATCACAGTCGACTGAGATGAGTTTTAGCGTCCGTTGTGAAGATACGGGTATTGAGTATGGTGGCAATAATATCAATACAATGTTCGCCCAACGGCAGAATATTTTTCGGCCAAAATTTCATAAAATGATTAAAGACATATTCAAGTTTAATCGGGAAGCGATTAGGGACCTTGAGGCAGGCAGTATTTCTGAAACTATCACGCTGAAAGAATACTTAGAAGTTAATCAATACAGCGAAGCGTTTATCTATCAGTATATATTGCCCATGGGTTGTGCCATCTGGTCGGCTTCAACTGAAAAAATGATAAACTTCCCATTATTGTTCTTCATTCGTTTTTTCAAAAATCACGGACTTTTAAGTGTTAACAACCGTCCACAATGGCGGGCCATTAAAGGAGGGTCTCGAAGTTACCTAGAGCCACTAACGAACAGTTTTAAAGATTCGATTTTTACTAACAGCAATATTAAACTCGTTCGACGGCTAGGTGATTCGGTTGAACTGGTATTGGCTAACGGTGAAGTGCAGGTATATGATCATGTGGTACTAGCCTGCCATAGTGATCAGGCGTTAGCATTATTAAGTGATGCAAATCATACCGAAATTAATGCTTTGTCGGCAATTCCTTATCAGCAAAATGATGTAGTGTTACATACAGATGAGAATCTATTGCCGAGTCGTCGCATTGCTTGGTCAAGCTGGAATTACAGACTTTTTGATCGTTTTCAGACACGGGCAGTACTCACTTATAATATGAATATTTTACAGGGGATTAAATCCGACACTACTTTTTGTGTTACTTTAAATGCAACACAACAAATCGATGAATCCAAAATAATAAAGCAGTTCAGTTATAGTCATCCGGTGTTTTCTTTTGGTTCGGTTCTGGCGGCGAAAGAAATTGAAAGTTTTAATGGCACTAACAATACCTGGTTTGCAGGCGCTTATTTAGGTAATGGTTTTCACGAAGATGGTGTGGTCAGTGGGCGTCAGGTTGCTACCTTGATTAACCGACTATCAAGCTTACCAATGGCTAGGTATGATCAATTGTTGCCTGAGGACAGGGTCAGTGCATAGTGCTATCTACCAGGGTTGGTTAAGGCATCGCCGATTCCATCCAGTAATGCATAATTTTAGTTATCGCGTGTTCATGATGTATCTAGACTTAAGTGAGCTTGATCGTGTTTTGAGTTTGTCCCCTTGGTGGTCAAAAAAAAAGTGGCGGCCAGCGCGGTTTGAACGGTCAGATTTTTTGGGTGATTCTACAATATCCTTAGTGCAATCGATCCGTAATAGGATTTTTGATGTGACAGGTGAAGAGCAAACGGGTCCAATTCGTATGCTCGCTAACCTTAGATATTTTGGTTTCAATATTAATCCAATTACCAATTACTATTGTTTTGATGAGCATGAAAACTTGACTTCAATAGTGACAGAAGTAACCAATACACCCTGGAAAGAGCGTAAAAGTTACGTGCTAAAATGTGATCCAAACCAGCGTATTCAGCGACTGAGTTTTCAAAAAGAAATGCATGTTTCGCCTTTCAATCCTATGGACATGACATACCACTGGACCAGTAATAATCCTTCGAAGGTGTTAAGCCTTAATCTTGAAACCTCGCAGCAAGGTGAGCGAAAAACGGACGCTACCATGGCCTTAAAAAGACGAGAAATTAGCGCCAGTAGTCTGGCGGGAATTTTATTTTTGTACCCATGGATGACAGCTAAGGTTGCGATTGCGATTTATTGGCAGGCATTAAAATTGCGTATTAAAAAAGCGCCATTTTATGATCACCCAACGTTACCGAATGATGTATCAAACAATAGAAAAAAAACCTAAAGAATTAATTTATGACCTATTTGAGACAGCCCAAATTAACCGTCAATAGTCAGAGTGGCTTAATGAAAAATTTTGCCCAAACGCTGTTAGAAAAGCGATTAACCAAAATTCCGCTCGGTACTCTAGATATTGAAGATGAAGATGAGCTAAAGTGTTTTGGTCTTCAATCAGACCTATGTAAAGTGAGTGCAAAAATTGTCATTCATGATCGTAGCGCCTATCGAGATATTGCTTTTGGTGGTTCTATCGGAGCGGCGGAAGCTTACATGCTGGGTAAGTGGTCATCTCCCAATTTGGTTGATTTGATTCGATTGATGTCAATTAATATTGACTTCCTGAACGGCATGGATGATTCAAAACCATTAACGCATCGATTGTTTGACAAGGCTTATCATTGGTTTAATCGTAATACGTCTAACAAGGCGAGGAAAAACATATCAGCTCATTATGATTTAAGTAATGATTTTTTTGCTCTATTTCTTGATCCTCAAATGATGTATTCATCAGCAATTTTTTCGACTGCAGCTAACGCTCAGGTTGAAATGGGTTTAGATGAAGCTGCCGTTCATAAGCTGGATGTTGTTTGTAAAAAATTAGCGTTGCAACCTTCTGATCATTTGCTTGAAATTGGCACTGGTTGGGGTGGTATGGCACTGCATGCGGCTAAGCATTACGGATGTCAGGTAACCACTACAACGATATCCAAAGAGCAGTATGAGACGGCGAAACAGCGTGTTGCTGAAGCAGGGTTAGAAGGTCAAGTAAATGTTATTTTCGAAGATTACCGAGACCTAAAAGGTAGTTTTGATAAATTAGTTTCAATCGAAATGATTGAGGCGGTTGGACACGAATTTTATCAGCAATACTTTAACTGTTGTGCAACATTACTAAAGCCCAATGGCTTGATGTTAATTCAGGCTATCACTATACCTGACCAACGATATCAATATGCTCGTAGCTCGGTCGACTTTATTCAACGCTATATATTTCCAGGTGGTTCCTTGCCCGGGCATGAAGTAATGATGTCTTCCGTTAGACAGCATACTGATCTACAAATGATTGGGATGGAAGAAATAGGACTGGATTATGCTAAAACACTGGCAGTTTGGCGGCAGCGTTTTTTATCAAAGCTGGATGAAGTTAAAGCACTGGGTTTTGACGATGTCTTTATTCGTATGTGGGATTACTATTTTTGCTACTGCCAAGGCGCATTTGAAGAACGTGCAATAGGAACTTCACAGATTTTGTTTGCCAAACCTGAGTGGCGCCGAGAGTGATCTGCTTGAAAACAAGACAAATGTTGTCTAAAAACCAAGTTGTAATTTTGAAATTTCTTTTTCTAAATGTCACTTTTCATTAAGATATTCTTTATGAAAATAAAAATACTTAACTTACTGATATTCCAGCTGGGCTGGGCGGTTTGTATCCTTGGTGGAAGCTTAATGGCCGTAGCCTATAGTGTGATTGCATTAATAATTCATCATCGATACGTGGTTAAAAGTAAAGCCGAGTGGCAGTTGATCGCGTTGATAGTGATTGTTGGCATCACATGGGATTCACTACTAGTGTTTTTTGACTTGATTGTTTATCCCGATACGGGTTTTTTTAGTTTGCCGGTCTGGATGGTTTGTTTGTGGATTTTGTTTGCGACTACTTTCATGCATTCTCTTTTTTGGCTCTCTCGTTTTTTATGGCTTGCGGCTATTTCAGCTGCAATTTTTGGACCGATGAGCTATTGGGCTGGAGTTAATCTTAGTGATGCTTTTTGGGGTACATCGCCAATTTTATCAATGGTAGTCATTGCCGCTGGTTGGGCCATTTTGTTTCCCATTGGTCTGCATATGACAGGGCGATTTAAGCGATGAATATGAAAGTGACATTTGTGCGGTTTATGGCACTACCCTTTTTATTTTTACCTTTACTCGGTCAGTCAGCTGATCAATTGTACGAGCAGGTTGTAGGTAAGGCCACAGAATTGCAAAGTGGAGAGAGTATATATAAAGAGGTCCATTGTGGTGCAGCCACTGAATTGCCAAGTGATGTTTTTTATCAGTCTACCGATGGAAACTTAATTGCACATAAAACACTCGACTATCAGTCGGGCCTTACTACGCCATCATTTACTCAAACTTATGCTCTGAATCAGGAAAAGGTTAATGTTCAGTTCGATCAAGAGACCTTAGTGATGGCGATGACAGCTCGGGATGGAACAAAAAGTGACCGGCAATACAAAGTATCGGCATTAGATAGAACCCCAATTGTAATTGATGCTGGGTTCGATATATTCATTCGGAACAACTGGAATGAACTAATATCAGGCGAGACGAAAGTTTTCCAATTTCCCCTGGTATCGCGTGCTCAGTTGATTTCATTGCAAGTTAAAAGATCGGTTTGCGAATATGATTCAGAGACTGATCAGTGTTTTGCTTTAGAGCCCTCCAATTGGCTTTTTCGAATGCTGGCGTCCCCCATTGAGTTGGGTTATGACTCGACCCTGAAGCGGTTAAAACGATATCGTGGTCTGTCCAATATTAATGATGCCAATGGTGATGGTTTAGTTGTCGACATTAAATATCAATATCGTGAAACAGCGATGGTTTGTGATTTTGTGAGTCCCAGTCAAACGGAGAAAATTTAGTGCTATTCAAGCGAGTGACAATGAAGATGACGAAAAACATGATTAGGTGCAGCCTACTGATTTTATCCATAGGTATGTTGTCTGCTTGCGCTAGTGTTTCGGTGACCGATTATGCTAAAAACAGTCCCAATTTGGTACTGGAAGAGTTTTTTAATGGATCACTTCGCGCCCATGGCATTGTTAAGGATCGAAGTGGTCAAGTCATTCGATATTTCAATGCTAGTATTGATGCGTCTTGGGAGCAGGGCGTTGGTACATTAGATGAAAATTTTGTATTTGATGATGGTGAAAAGCAGCAACGTATTTGGACAATTACGAAAGACGATACGGGTAAATATATTGGTACAGCAAATGATGTCATTGGCAGTTCAGAGCTCAAAGTAGCCGGAAATAGCCTTTTTTTGAACTATGTATTACGCATACCCTACGAAGATGGAACTCTTGATTTAAACATTGATGACCGAATGTATCTGGTTTCTGACAACGTTTTAATCAATGAATCTGTCATGACAAAATGGGGTTTTCAAGTGGGAGAAATTGTTTTGGTTATAGAGAAAGATGACACCTAATAATTAGATCTTAGGTCAAGTTAGCACCAAAGTGAGAGCGGTGGCTCAGCTATGGTGCATTGCAATATATCGGAACGTGATAAGATGCCTACAATACGACCATTTTCTTCAACGATTGTCAGTGCATCAAGATCTTTATCGATTAGCAATCGAATAATACGCCTTACATCGGTAACTGGTTCTGCAGAATACGCTAGTGAATCGCCGTCTAAAAAACAATCCTTAACCGTTCGTCTTATTTCAGTATGAGATGATTGATTAATCAGTAAAAATTCATAGAACCTTCTCCTAGATAAACTTCCGAGTAGATTTCGGCCGCTATCAACAATTGGGAATAAATGGTACGGCAGGGTTCGAAAGCTTTTATATGCTTCAGCAACCGTCCATGACCCCAATATTACTTGCACATTTTGGTTCATTATTTGATAGGCATGATAAATCGGTTCACGTTGTTTCGATTCACTTAAAAGCGCGACATATGACTGGGTTTTAGCTGCGGAAATCTTGTAAGCTATTGGTTCGTTTTGGCCTTGCGGTGACCTATCGATATTTACTTGGTCTGGACCGGCATTAGTTGCATCCACTTGCCGTGTCGAATTTGACTTAAATGTTTTTTCAACTCGGCGCAGCTGTTCTAATGAGCCTGAAAATACCCTTCCTGATGGTGTGAATACTGCAAACATAGTCGATTATTCGGACTTGGCGAAACCAAATATGTGTAATAGGCTTATAAATAAATTAAATATTGAAACAAATAGCGTGACCGTTGCCATAATGTAATTGGTCTCTCCACCGAGCATGATTTGGTTCACTTGATACAAAATTATGCCTGACATTAAGACGATGAACATGGAAGATACAGCGAGTGAAAGCGCTGGCATTTGGAAAATTAAAGCACCAATGCCAATCAAGAAAGCAACAATTACACCAACCATTAAAGACGGTGCTAGAAAACTGAAGTCTCGCTTACTTGAGGCTGTGAATGAAAATAAACCCAAAAATATGGCCGCAGTTCCTGCGATTGATTGTATAACAATGGCCGGTGCCATGGTCCAGTAGGCGCCAACAATAGGTCCTATGGTGTAACCCATGAAGCCAGTTAGAGCAAAAACACTATAGATACCGCCAGTACTGTTGCGAAATTTTGATGTCAGAAATAACAAACCAAAATAACCTATTAGAGTAATTACAAGTCCTGGATGTGGCAGTTTTAACAAAGCGCTTGTAGTGGCCATGATGGCACTAAAGGATAGAGTGGCTGAAAGTAAAAGGTAGGTATTTCTAAGTACTTTATTTTGACTCTTGGTATCTACAGTAGAGCTATCTGAAGAAAAATCCTTTGATATTTCCATTATTTTCAACTCTTGATTCTCATTTTGAAGTAATCGCTAAAAGGTCGTTGTTACAAGGAGCTGATATTTAAATATCAGCTCCTATAAGGTAAGTTTCTATGCAGTCGGATAAGCCATATCATCATCAACGTCTGGCAGTAAGTTCTGCAGTTTCATACGTTGCTGCAATGATTGCTTATTTCTCTTTAGCTTTCTCGCTAAACTTTGTCGGGCGCGAGTAATACAGCGATTAATTGCGACGCTTATGGAGGCTTGATTTTCGGTAATCACGATGTCTGGCAGGTGCGCTAACTTGATCAAAATGCGGCATAATTTATCAACACCACCTTTGGGGCCATTTACATCACTGACAACTATTGAAACACTTTGAATAGAATCTTTTGCTCTTGCGAAGGCTAAAGATAAGCGTTTACTTACTTGGTTAATTGCAGCACTATTTTTATCGATATCTCTAAAGTTGACTTGGATATTCATACTGTTTCTCCTTTCATTTTAAAAAATACAAACAATAGCGTTTCAGACTACCTTTTCTTGCTTTCTAACGTAATTAATGTAAATACTGACTCGCTCTATTGCCACAGACATTTTGAAAATTTAGTTCTATTGAGTAACATCATTTGCTTCCTCTTTATCCCTAATAGAAATACTATATATCAACGTATGCAATCAATTAAAGTCGTATTAAATTGATTTATCAGTCGTAAATATCGATTAAATGCTGGAATATCGCTTTGTTGTTAAGTTTTTGGTTGAAAGTGTCGTTTAGTCGAGCTAAATCACCAAGGAGAAAATCATTAATCAATTAAATTACAATCACTTACGCTATTTTCACGCGATTGCTAACGAAGGCAGCATTGTTAAGGCAGCGCAGTTGTTGCACTTGTCACCACAGACCATTAGCGGTCAGTTGAGCGTTTTTGAAGGTTATTTAGGCGTGCAACTATTTGACCGTAAAGGTAAACGACTAGTGTTAAATGATGTCGGCAAGTTAATACTGGGCTATGCGGAAGATATATTTTTGCTAGGCACCGAGTTACAACAATCATTAAAAATGAAAGATAGGCATCAGCAATTCGTATTTACAGTTGGCGTTGTTGACGTTATCCCCAAAATACTTGCCTTTAACATTTTGCAAAGTAGCTTTTCGCTTGATGGGCCAATCAAGCTGGTTTGTCGTGAGGGTGACTTTGATTCATTGTTGGGTGAGCTGGCACTGAATAAGCTTGATTTAATTATATCTGATCGGCCAGTGACACCTGGCGTGCCGATAAAAGCCTATAGCCATTTAATGGGAGAAAGTGGGGTTAGCTTCTATGCCACTGCAGCACAGGTGGCCCAGCTTCAAGGTCAGTTTCCAAGCTCACTTCATCAACAACCATTCTTAATTTGTGGTGATAAGTCTGCGCAAAAAATAAGCCTACAGTCTTGGTTTGAACAAGAAAATATTTTGCCAGTCATTATTGCGGAGTTTGATGATAGTGCGTTAATGAAATTTTTTGGAGAGTCAGGGCACGGTGTTTTCTGTACATCCTCGACAATAGAAGCGCACGTTGTCAAGCATTATGGTGTGGAAGTCATTGGCCGAACGAAAGCCATTAAAGAGCGTTTTTATGCTATTTCACCAGAGCGTAAAGTAAAGCATCCAGGTGTAAAGATTCTAGTTGATTCGGCTAAGGACTTGCTTTTTTAGTTTTTCAATTAAGGCTCAAATTAATTTCTTATTGTTTAATTTGCTGGGTTAATTTTATGACTGATATTAAGTCTATTAATAAATAAGCTGATAGAAGTTGAACTGGTTAAATAGTAATTAAATGGCGTTATCAATATAATCCAGATATAAGTAATAACTTTAAATAACAAGATTAAAAATATGCGGCTACTTGTATTCCAACACATTGATTGTGAACATCCTGGGTCATTACGTCGTTTTCTAGAAAAAGATTGCATCGTTTGGGACGCTGTTAACCTAGATCAGGGAGAGGCTATTCCAGATCTTGACCTCTATGATGTTCTTTGGGTTATGGGTGGGCCAATGGATGTTTGGGATGTTGACGAGCATCCTTGGCTTGTGGCTGAGAAAGCGGCCATTCGGAAATGGGTAGGTGAACTTAAGAAACCTTACCTTGGGTTATGTTTAGGGCACCAATTGTTAGCCGATGCTATGGGCGGCACCTGTGGACCTCAGCGACCACCTGAAATTGGTATTATGGAAGTCGAACTTACAGAAGCTGGTCAGTGCGATCCATTGTTCGATGGAATAGCCGCTCGCCAACAATGCTTACAATGGCATTCTGTGCGAGTTGCTCAAGAACCAGAAAATGCAACTATATTGGCCAGTTCTGAGCATTGTCGAGTTCAGGCTATGCGGGTTGGTAATAATGCTTGGTCAATGCAATATCATGTTGAAGTAGAGGAAGATACTGTCGAAAATTGGGGCAAAGTGCCGGCTTATCGCGACGCGTTGATGAGCACTTTGGGTAAACAAGGCTTGACTACTATGAACGCTGATGCCGATAAAAATATGCAAAGTTTCTTGTCATGTGCCGAGTCCATATACCGAAACTTTATGAAAGCGATATGATTACAAACTAATATGCACTTAATAAAATAGATTAGATGAATAAAGAAATAAAGATTGCGGTACTCGATTCGGTGCCTAGAAAATACTGGGCAGATGACGAGGGTATAACTGATGCAGAAAAGTTTATTGAGCTTTTAGCACCAGAAAACACCCTGGCTAATTTTTCGACATACTATGTAGCAGAGCAGCAATTCCCTGAATCAGTTGATGATTATGATGCTTTTATGTTGTCAGGCAGCCCTGCTAGTGTGTCGGATGACAGTGCTTGGATACAGCGGTTGTCAAAGCTTATTATTGAGGCGAACCAAAAGAGCAAGCGCATCATCGGTACTTGTTTTGCCCACCAGCTGGTAGCCAAAACGTTCGGGGGAGAAGTATCTAAAAACAAAAAAGGCTGGATGATTGGAAACTACAACCTGCATATTAGACCTGAAACAAACTATTCTTGGATGGAGCCGAAAGCAAATGCCACTGGTTTATATCACTTTAACGAAGAGCGAGTAACGCGATTACCAGAGAGTGCTAAGGCATTTGCTCACAGTGAGGAATATCCAAACTTCGCCTACACTCTTGGTGACAACATAATGTGTATGCAGGGTCATCCCGAGCAGCCTTTGCGTGCTATGAATAATTTCATTGCCGCGACGCCTCTATCTGAAGCAGATTTAGCAAAGGCGAAGCTTCGCCTTGACAATGGTGCACCCGATGCAAAAATTTGGGCGCAATGGATGATGCGGTTTTTATTACGGGCTTAAGATAGTTGAGGTTAATTTAGGTGTACTTATGTCATAACTTCTGCTTCTTCTGTGGATTTAGAAAAGACAGTTGGTCCAAGTTTTTTATTAATAAAATCAATGGCAAGTAAGCAAAGTAGCTAGAAGGTATCCCTCTTACTAATAATGTTAGGCAATCGTCAATTTATGAATCGGCACCGTAATTGAGATCTATAATTCGCTGTGTATCCCTAACAAGCTCATCTAGACCGAGTGCTTGATAAGCTTGCAACTGCAATTCGAGAGTTTGCTTTACAGCGGTTGTCCCCTGAAAATCCCGAATAATTGATTGTGTTCGACTAGCTGCTGCAACCCAAGCGCTGCGGGAGGCGTAATACTGTGCAATTTTCAAATCCGATGCGGCTAATTGATTACGAAGGTAAATAATTCGCTGCTTAGAATCAACTGCGAAAGAGCTGTCCGGATATTGACGAATTACATATTGGAAGTCGTCATAAGCCGTAAGTAGGATATTTCGATCAAAATCAGATAAATCTCGATCAACAATCTTATCGAGAACCGAGCCACCGCGATTAAAGTTAATTACGCCTTTTAAGTAATAGGCATAATCAGTGGTTTCATGACGTGGATTAAGTTTGATAAAACGTTCGATAGCCGCCACAGCTGAATCGGCTTCACCATATTTGAAGTAGGTGTAAGCAATATCTAACTGGGCCTGAGTTGCATAGTGTCCAAAAGGAAAGCGTGATTCAAGAAGTTCGTATCGGTCGATAGCTGTTTGATAATTACCTTTATTCATTTCGCTGCGGGCATTACGGAATAACTTTTCCACGTTCCAGCCTTCAGTAACATCGACTTCTTTGACAGGACCACAGGCCGTTAACAAAAGGGTACAAATAGTGATTAGTATTAAACGTGTAGACATGAATGAATTTAACTCGTTAATCGACTTGCTGAAAGCACAAACAAACAGTATAACCAGCCGATGAAATTATTACAGCAACAGATACGAATTGAAAGCGAGTTTTCTGGTTCAAGATTAGACCAGGCGCTCCATCGGTTATTACCCGATTTTTCCAGAAGTGTTATCCAAGATTGGATCAAATCTGATTTCATTCAGCTTAATCGAAAACCTTGTCAACAGAAACAAAAAGTATACGCAGGTGACTTAATTGACCTTGATATACCGTTTGTGGCAAAGATTTCAGATTTGCCTCAAAAGATTGAGTTCAATATTATCCATGAAGATGATGATTTTTTTATTATTGATAAACCTGCCAATCTGGTAGTTCATCCGGCGGCAGGGCACGCAAGTGGTACTTTGGTGAATGGCTTGCTCGATATCGACCCGAGCCTAGAGCAATTACCTCGGGCTGGTATCGTACATCGGCTTGATAAAGATACAACTGGCGTCATGGTTGTTGCGCGCACGCTTCAAGCGCACGCCAATCTGGTCAATCAACTGCAACGACGACTCGTAAAGCGTGAATATATCGCCATCACACAAGGCGTTGTGACAGCGGGACGAACTATCGAAACTGAGATAGCACGACATCCGGTTAATCGCAAAAAAATGGCAGTCCAAATTAAGGGTAAGCATGCCATAACCCACTTTCAAGTCGCTGAAAAGTTTTCGCACCATACCTTTGTTAAGGTGCAGCTCGAAACGGGCCGCACGCACCAAATTCGGGTTCACCTAGCACATATCAACTATCCCCTGTTAGGTGATCCTCTCTATGGTGGGCGTTTTAGGCTACCGACGGGTGTTGATTCTGAGTTAGGTACGATGATGCGTAATTTTGGTCGACAGGCATTACATGCCAGATACCTCAGTTTTTCTCACCCAAAAACAAAAGAACCCTGTCGGTTTGAGGCTGAAATACCCAGAGACTTTCAAAGAATGCTGGATGCTCTCAGGGCTTCGATTCCAGGCGATAATCCAAAGGCTAGATAATGGGTATGCACCAACCCGATTGGCCCATACCCTCACATGTTAAGGCACTTTATACTACGCGTTTAGGTGGGGTAAGTGGGTCACCATTTGACTCATTTAATCTAGCCGAACACGTTGGCGATAATCTTGATCGAGTCCTGCGTAATCGAGAGATTTTACTATCACTTGGCTTACCGTCAGCACCCTGTTGGCTGCAGCAAACTCACAGCACAACAGCGGTAACACTTGAGCTTGAACAAAATCGAGCGGCAGATGCTGCTATTACGCGTCAAGCTGAAACAGTTGCTGTCGTCATGACGGCTGATTGCTTGCCCATTTTATTCTGTAATCGTTCAGGTACGGAAGTGGCTGCGGTTCATGCTGGGTGGCGTGGTTTGCTGGATGGCATTGTGCAAACAACCATTACTAAAATGCAGTCACCCACCAGTGAGTTAATGGCCTGGATCGGTCCGGCTATCAGTCAGTCTAAATTCGAAGTAGGTGATGAAGTGAGGCAAGCGTTTGTTGAGAAACAGGCTTTGGCTGACAAGCGATTTATCAGCAACCGAGCAGCGCACTGGCTTTGTGATTTGCCTGCCTTGGCTGACGATCTACTCAAAAGTCTGGACGTTACAGATGTCACTCGCTCTAATTTATGCAGTTATTCTAATGAGGCTGATTTTTTTTCCTACCGACGGCAAGCTGTTACCGGTCGAATGGCGAGTTTGATCTGGATACCGTCTACTGCTTGAATATTCCAATGTTAATCCCACTTAACGATTAGACTATTAAATAATTTTTTTTGATAAATAATATTCGATTAGCAATAGCGTATAGCGAGATGATGCGACATGAGAATGGAAAAACTAACCAGTAAATTTCAGGCCGCACTGGGCGATGCCCAATCGTTGGCTGTCGGGCGTGACCACCAGTTCATCGAACCAGTTCACTTAATGCTATCACTACTCGATCAGCAGGGTGGCTCAATTAGATCATTATTTACTCATGCGGGTATTAACCTCAATTTACTGCGTTCACAATTAGGTGAGCTGCTTGAAAAGCAAGCCCAGGTCGAGGGCACTAATGGTGATTTGCATATCTCGAATGCCTTAGCTAAATTATTTAATGTAACCGATAAGTTGGCGCAACAGCGCAAGGACCAATTCATATCTTCTGAACTGTTTGTGCTCGCGGCGATGGATGAAAAAGGTCCGTTGTCTGACGTCTTATTGTCATCAGGTGCCAAAAAAGCATCTATCATCAAAGCGGTTGATGCTATTCGTGGTGGCCAAAGCGTTGATAATGCTAATGCTGAAGACCAGCGTATGTCACTGGAAAAGTACACCATTGATTTAACTGAACGCGCCGAGCAAGGCAAGCTGGATCCTGTGATCGGGCGAGATGAAGAAATTAGACGGGCGATACAAGTACTGCAACGCCGAACTAAAAATAACCCGGTCCTTATTGGCGAACCAGGAGTGGGTAAGACGGCTATCGCAGAGGGGCTAGCCCAGAGAATTATTAATGGCGAAGTACCGGAAGGCTTAAAGCGTAAACGGGTGCTTTCACTTGATATGGGCGCTTTGATTGCGGGTGCTAAATTTCGAGGTGAGTTTGAAGAGCGTTTAAAGTCAGTGTTGAGTGACCTATCAAAGCAAGAGGGTCAAGTGATTTTATTTATTGACGAACTGCACACCATGGTTGGCGCCGGTAAAGGCGAAGGTGCTATGGATGCGGGTAACATGCTGAAACCTGCGCTGGCCAGAGGTGAGCTGCATTGTATTGGTGCGACCACATTAGATGAATACCGCCAATTTATAGAAAAAGATGCCGCGCTGGAACGTCGCTTTCAGAAGGTGTTAGTGAATGAGCCATCAGTCGAAGACACCATTGCGATATTACGTGGTCTGAAAGAACGATACGAAGTCCATCATGGTGTTGATATCACCGATCCGGCCATTGTCGCCGCTGCAAACTTATCTTATCGTTATATTACCGATCGGAAATTGCCAGATAAGGCGATTGATTTGATTGACGAATCAGCTAGCCGAATTCGCATGCAAATTGACTCTAAACCCGATGCGCTTGATCGCTTAGAGCGACGCCTGATTCAATTAAAAATAGAACGTGAAGCATTAAAAAAAGAAAGCGATGCGGCTAGCAAACGTCGACGTGAAACACTTGAGTCTGAAATTTCTCGCCTAGCGCGCGAATATTCTGATCTTGATGAAGTTTGGAAATCTGAAAAAGCGGCACTACAAGGGTCAACGCATATAAAAGAGGGGCTCGAGCGGGCGCGTTTGGATCTTGAGACAGCCCAGAGAGCGGGCAATTTAACCAGAATGTCTGAGCTGCAATATGGCCGTATACCAGAACTGGAAAAACAGTTGGATCTGGCAGCCAATGTTGAAATGCAAGACATGAAGTTACTCATCAATAAAGTTGGCGAAGAAGAGATTGCCGCTGTTGTTTCCAGCTGGACCGGTATTCCCGTATCTAAAATGTTGGGTTCGGAGCGTGAAAAGTTACTCAACATGGAAGAACAAATCGCGAAGCGTGTGGTGGGTCAAACTGAGGCAGTGATTGCCGTGTCAGATGCGATTAGACGTTCACGGGCAGGGTTGTCTGATCCAGATCGGCCCAATGGTTCTTTTTTGTTCTTAGGACCAACGGGTGTTGGAAAAACTGAATTGACGAAAGCGTTGACGCATTTTTTGTTCGACACTGAAGACGCATTGATTCGCATTGATATGTCTGAGTTTATGGAAAAACACAGTGTTGCACGATTAGTCGGGGCGCCTCCCGGGTATGTAGGGTATGAACAAGGTGGTTACCTGACTGAAGCCGTTAGACGCCGACCTTATTCAGTTATTTTGTTAGATGAAATCGAGAAAGCGCATCCCGACGTATTTAATATTTTGTTGCAAGTGTTAGATGATGGCAGGCTCACAGACGGGCAGGGTCGCACTGTTGATTTTCGAAACACGGTAATTATAATGACCTCTAATCTTGGTTCAGCTGAAATACAAACAATGACGGGTGAGCATCAATATGAGGAGATAAAGCAAGAAGTCATGCGCCAGGTTGGTCAGCACTTCCGACCAGAATTCATTAATCGGATTGACGATTCAGTCGTATTTCATGGCCTTACGCAAGCTCAAATTCGTATCATTGCGAGCATTCAGATGAACCGATTGGTGCGTCGATTGAAAGAAAAAGGTATGTCTCTGGTTACCAGCGATCGTGCCTTGGACGAGTTAGGTAAAATAGGCTTTGATCCTGTTTATGGCGCGAGACCTTTAAAAAGAGAGATTCAGCAAGTAATCGAAAACCCGATTGCGAAGGCTTTATTGTCAGCCGAATATGGTGAGGGTGATACCATAAAAGTGGATGTTGATGATGAAGGCAACTTTTTGTTTTCAAGTTAGTCTCGGACTACTCAGCCAGATGAAGCAGCAGAAAAACCGATAGAATATTTTTCAGGTTACTACCATACCGCTAGGATAGATAATTATGATCATGCAAAATACAATTAAATCGAAGCTAACAGACTCGTTTGATACGACATACCTCGACATACAAAATGAAAGCCATATGCATAATGTGGCCCCCGGATCTGAGTCTCACTTTAAGGTCACTATAGTTACTGAGCAATTTGAGGGTTTAATGTTGATAAAACGCCACCGCTTAGTGAATAAAGCGTTGGAACAAGAATTACAACAAATTCATGCACTTGCCCTGCATACAATGACGGCCAGTGAATGGGCAGAGCGTGGTGGAAGTGTTACTGATTCACCTCCTTGTAAAGGCGGTGGAAAGAGCCAGTAACCGCTCAAAATAATGAGGTAGATAATCCAAACAGTTAACCCCTGCTAGATAACTCCAGCCCCAGAAGGATTAGTCGCGTAAATAGCAGACAGGATTTCCATATAATTGATGTCATGGGTCTCGCCTAAATCTAGCGCCTGTTGCATATAGGTAGACATATCTTGTTCCTCAGCCTGATAACGAAAACCGTAGGCAATTGTGTTGTCATAGCCTGCCACTGGAATGCAGAGCGTTTGTTGTGAAAAGACGCTCCGTAAATCTCGATAATACTGATTAAATTCTGATTCATCATCAATGAGCAAGTTATAGGCCACTGCACCTGATGAATTAAGTAGGTTGTATAGACGCTGCATATTGGCAGCACTAAGTAGCCAATCTGGCGACGTGTCGCCGATAAAAATATCAACGAGTATTAAATCGAAGGTTTGATTACAGTACTGCAAATAGTGCGCAGCATCATCAATGACATAGGTTAACTGGTGATCCGCTTTCGGTAAGAGCATCTTTTCGTGCATTAAGTCGAGAAGTTCGCCGTCGATATCGATACTGGTAAGATGACTATCTGGATAATGGTGACGAAGAAAATGCACCAGCGATCCACCACCCGTGCCTAATAATAAAATACGCTTGGGCTGCGGCATAAACAGTAAAATCGCTATCAAGTATTGCAGGTTCTTGAGCCCCAGCTGCTCTGGGTGGTCAACATTGATAATGCTTTGTAATGTGTTTGAATTAGTGCGAAGCTCCAGCGTATTGGCGTTATTTTTGATCGATAAGCCCCTATGATGAGACGTTACTTTTAAAATATTCGATTCATCAGCCATAGGTGAGTATTGGGTGAGCAGGTAAACAGTTGTTTGGATGCCGAAGATAATGTCAAATTAAAGACGCCTTTGGGCATGAGTTTGGTTGCTTTTTTGAATTCTAGCTTATCAAATTTATTGTGTCTGGTATCCTGAGACTTATTTTTTGGTGTTTTAAAGAATGTTACAATTGAATTTAGATAGCATTGGATAGCACGGCAAACTATATCGATTACTTTAGTTAACGCAACTAGACAGAACTAAGCGCTTTCAATGGCTTTCGATTTGAATAGATTGATTTAAACACCATATTAATGCAGCTGTTTGTTGGAAATTACACGAGACTATTATAGAATCCCGTGCCTTTTATTTTCGTATGCCGCATCTCTATATTACTAGCTGCATATTATTAGTCTATCAGGTTCACTTTAAGGAAACCGGCAATGCCAATTTACGAGTATGTTTGTACTGAGTGTGACTATGCCCACGAGGCATTACAAAAGCTTAGCGATTCAGCGCTAACCGATTGTCCAGCTTGTGCTAAGCCGGGCTTGAAGAAAATGATTTCAGCGCCAAGATTTAGATTGAGTGGCTCGGGTTGGTACGAGACTGACTTTAAATCGAGTAATCAGAAAAATCTGACTGATTCAGGAGATAAAAAAAGCACTGATTCGAGCGATAAAAAAAATACTGATTCGAGTGATAAAAAAAGCGCTACTTCGGAAAAAACAACCAGCACGGTTAAAAAAGAACCGACTGCACCAAAACCGGCAACTAAAGAAGCCGCAAGCTAGCGTTGGCAGCGCTTAAAGCCAACGTGTTTTAAATGCTAGCCGTGCGCCATCATTAATTAATTATTAGCATCAAAATACGGAAAAAACATGCGTACCCATTACTGTGGTGAACTCAACCAAGAAAATATAGGCCAAGAAATCAGTGTTTGTGGCTGGGTAAACCGTCGTCGCGATCATGGTGGCGTTATATTTATAGACCTACGCGATAAAAAAGGCGTTTTGCAGGTTGTAGTCGACCCTGATGATGAAGCTTTATTCAGTACCGCAGAATCAGTCCGAAATGAATTCGTATTGAAAATTACGGGTCTAGTGAGAACTCGCCCAGAAGGTACCAGCAACGAAGACATGCCAACGGGTGAAATTGAAGTATTAGGGCGGGGTCTGGAAATACTAAATAGCTCCGAGACACCACCTTTTCAGCTCGATGACGACGTGCATGAAGACATTCGCCAGAAATATCGGTACATCGATTTACGCCGTCCAGTCATGCAGTACCGCATGCAATTGCGTGCTCGGGTTACGCATTTCATGCGCAGTTGGCTCGAAGCAGAAGAGTTCATGGACATTGAAACCCCGATGCTCACAAAAGCCACTCCCGAAGGTGCTCGAGACTATCTAGTACCCAGTCGGACGCATAGCGGTTCTTTCTTTGCTTTGCCACAATCACCGCAGCTATTTAAGCAACTGCTGATGATGTCGGGTATGGATCGCTACTATCAAATCGTGCGTTGTTTTCGCGATGAAGATTTACGGGCTGATCGTCAACCTGAATTTACTCAGCTCGATATTGAAACGTCGTTTATGAATGAAGACGACATCATGTCAATGATGGAGAAAATGGTTCAAGGTCTTTTCTCGACGGTGCTATCACAAGACATTGATGGCCCGTTTTTACGCATGCCTTATGCCGAAGCCATGGAACGATTTGGATCAGATAAACCTGATCTAAGAATTGCACTAGAACTTCAAACAATTTCTGACATCCTTGCTGATGTTGAATTTAAAGTATTCTCTGGTCCCGCAAATGATCCGAAAGGACGAGTGGCAGCATTACGTGTGCCGGGTGGCAATAAACTATCGCGCAAAGAAATTGATGGTTATACCGAATTTGTCGGACGCTACGGTGCAAAAGGTCTGGCTTACATTAAATGTAATGACGTCTCTTTGGGACGTGAAGGATTGCAGTCACCTATACTCAAGTTTTTGCCTGACGAAGCCATTGCTGAAATCATCTCACGGACTAAGGCTGAAACAGGTGACCTGATTTTCTTTGGTGCCGAAAAAGCGAATACGGTTAACGAATCGCTCGGTGCTTTACGAGTAAAAGTTGCACAAGACCTAGGCTTAGTCGAGGCAGGCTGGCGTTTTCTTTGGGTAGTCGACTTCCCAATGTTCGAACATGACGAACGTGAAAACCGTTGGAATGCTTTGCATCATCCTTTTACTGCGCCAAATACAACCGACCCGGCTGAAGTCGAAGCAAACCCAGGTGAAACGCTATCAAGAGCCTACGACATGGTATTGAACGGTACTGAATTGGGTGGTGGATCGATTCGTATTCATAAAGTAGACATGCAACAGCGCGTATTAAAACTATTGGGCATTGACGAGCAAGAAGCCGAAGACAAGTTTGGGTTTTTACTCACTGCGCTCAAATTTGGTTGTCCACCGCATGGTGGTATCGCATTTGGTCTAGACCGACTGGTGATGCTTATGAGTGGCGCGACTTCAATACGAGATGTGATGGCATTTCCAAAAACACAGACTGCGGCTTGTTTGTTAACTCAAGCACCCTCACCCGTCAGTGACAAGCAACTAAAAGAGTTGTCTATTCGTGTGCGTAAACCTCAAGTTGATGGTTAATTGGTAGAGAAAGCGCCAAATGTTATTATTTTCTGCATGGCTAAGTTGAGAGTCTGTTATGACAGTTAATAGCTGGATCAGCAGTCATGCACCATGTCTGACGCGACTGCTTTAGTGCGTATTGCAAAAGTGAAATAAGTAATATGAACTCAACTGAAAATCTTGCGGGTACCAAACGCGCAATCACCCCAGCTACCCAATTTGCTAATTTAAAAGGTGACTATGGCACTAGCGACTTTGTTATGTGGCGTGGGGGTCGGCTATCGAGGATAACGGTCGCTTTTGAGTGCTGGGGCAAACTATCGAGTAATTATGATAATGTAATACTGATTTTTACTGGCTTATCCCCTAGCGCACATGCTTCATCATCTGAACTAGATCCGACCCCAGGTTGGTGGGATTACATGATTGGTCCAGGTAAATCGATAGACACTAATGTCTTTCATGTTATTTGCGTTAACTCGTTGGGTAGTTGTTTTGGTAGTACTGGCCCCGAAGCCATTAATCCAGCAACAGGTAAGACCTACGGGCTCGACTTCCCTGATTTAACCATCGAAGACATTGCAAAATCAGGCCATCACCTATTAGTAGAGCTTGGGATTGACCATCTGCATACTGTTATTGGCCCTTCTATGGGTGGCATGGTAGCACTGGCTTATGCGTTGCAATATCCGGGTGAAGTTGATTATCTGGTATCCATATCAGCCGCGACTCGGGCATTACCATTTACGTTAGCAATGCGTTCACTGCAACGCGAAATTATTCGATCAGACCCGGCATGGAAGGGTGGAAACTATGCTCAAGACGAAGCGCCTTATTCAGGCATGGCACTCGCTCGAAAATTGGGTTTAGTGTCGTATCGAGCGGCCGAAGAATGGCACCAAAGATTTGATCGATCAAGAGTTGCCAAAGACCGCAGAACGGGTGCTCCATTCGAACTTGAATTCGAAGTTGAATCCTATCTCGACTATAACGCCAAGAAATTTATTCACAACTTCGATGCTAACAGTTATCTTTATTTGTCACGTGCAATGGATTGGTTTGATGTTGCTGATCATGGGGGGTCGGTCAATTCAGGCCTGACTAAAATTCAAGTCAAAAAAGCGCTAATCATTGGCGTCACCACCGACATTCTATTCCCACCTACACAGCAAAGAGAAATAGTTAAAGGTTTGGAAAGAGCGGGTAGTTGTGATGAATGCGTTGAGTATGTTGAAATAGATTCAATCAATGGCCATGATGCTTTTCTGGTTGATAGCGATCAATTTTCACCCGTAATGAAGGACTTTTTGGATGGGACTTGCCAATAACGTCTTAGTTTACTGACTGATATCAGTTGACAGTTGGTGGATTAAAACCTTTGCCAATCTAGTCGCTATTGTTAGCAAACGGCGTCAAGAGGTTTATTCACGACTGACCCGCTAAAAAGTCAGTCGCGCTTTAGTTTATGTCAATTATCTTTCTAAATACTGCAACTTCCCTTCAACACCATCCCATTCAACTGCATCGTCAGGTGGTGGCCTACTGGCAACAATCACTGGCCAGATTGCCGATAACTCTTCATTTAGCTCAAGAAAACTCTCTTGACCTGTTGGCATGTCATCTTCCGATACAATGGCCTCTGCTGGGCACTCCGGCTCACAAAGTGTGCAGTCGATGCATTCGTCTGGGTCGATGACGAGGAAGTTTGGGCCTTCATGGAAGCAGTCAACGGGACAGACATCAACACAGTCCATATATTTACATTTAATGCAATTTTCGAGTACGACGAATGTCATGCGGAGCCTCTGTTGATGACTATTGAGTTAGTCTAAAATAAAGAGTGATAAATTATCGCGGAAGTCTAATTAGGCCTAAGTAAAACTTCAAGTAGATTATCTTGATATAGGATTTTATAAAGTGATATTGCCTAATAATTCTATACTATTGATAGCGATTTTAAGCGGTACAGTTCCTCTAAGGCCTGTCTCGGGGTTAATGCATCCGGATCGATAGCCAAAAGTGCTTCCATGGTCGGATTGGATTGCGCCTCTTCAAGCTCTGGGGCTGCCATCGAGAATAAATCAATTTGTGGTCCAGCTTTATTCGATTGCTGCTCTAATTGATGTAATTTACGCTTCGCTAGTTGGAGAGCTGATTTTGGTACGCCAGCCAGCTTGGCGACCTGCAAACCATAGCTTTGATTGGCAGGGCCTGATTTTACCCGATGCATAAAAATAATGTCATCGCCATGCTCCACTGCATCTAGGTGTACGTTACAAATATTGTCGTATTGCTCTGGCAATTGAGTTAGCTCAAAATAATGAGTTGCGAACAGCGTTAACGCGCCTGACTTTTGTGATAGATGATCAGCACAGGCCCAAGCCAGTGCCAGTCCGTCGAAAGTGCTGGTGCCTCGACCGATTTCGTCCATCAATACTAGGCTGTTATGTGTAGCGTTATTCAGAATGTTCGCTGCTTCGGTCATCTCCACCATAAAAGTTGAGCGTCCACTCGATAAATCGTCACTGGCACCGATGCGAGTGAATATCTGGTCGATGGGGCCGATAGTCGCTTGAGTTGCGGGGACGTAACTGCCCATGTAGGCCAAAATAGTAATAAGCGCAGTTTGGCGCATAAAGGTCGATTTACCGCCCATATTTGGGCCGGTGATCAATAGCATGCGTTTATTTTGATCGAGTTGAGTGTCGTTGGCGATGAACGCTTGCTGCATTACTTGTTCGACTACGGGGTGTTTACCGTCACGTATATCGAGGATCGGGTCTTCGACTAATGTCGGCGCTGACCACTGGTATCTATCAGCACAATTGGCGAAGCTGAGTAATACGTCTAGCTGAGCCAACCCCAAGGCACATTGTTGCAATGCGGTCAGTTGGTCGCTGAGTTGTTTTAGTAGTAACTCGTAAAGATGCTTTTCTCTTGATAAAGAGCGTTCGCGCGCACTCAAGACTTTGTCTTCGAATGATTTGAGTTCGGGTGTGATGTAACGCTCAACACCTTTTAATGTTTGACGGCGAACGTATTCAACCGGAATCGCATCTGAATGCAGTTTGCTCACTTCAATATAAAAACCATGCACTCGGTTATAGGCAACTTTAAGTGAATTGATGCCGGTTTTATGCTTTTGTTCATTTTCCATATCAATTAGGAACTGATCTGCATTTGAACTTAAGCCTCGTAGCTCGTCGAGTTCGGTATCAAACCCTGGCTTGATCACGCCGCCATCGCGGATTAAAACAGGCGGTTCGTCGATGATAGCCGACACGAGCAGTGCTAGTGTTTTGGGGTGTGTCGAAATTTGCTGTGATAGAGAACGGATCAAAGGGCTATCTAGGTTCTCTAACTGACTTTGTAATCGAGGCAGTAATTCGAGTGTTGCCATCAACGTGCTTAAGTCAAGTGGCCGCGCGGATAGCAGTGCGATGCGTGCCAGAATGCGTTCAATATCACCAATTGAATTCATAGTTTCAGCGGCTACTTCGAACTGTCGGTTGTTAAGTAAACTATCCACTGCCTGCAATTTTTCGCGCACTACATTTTGATTGCGGATAGGCTTTTGTAGATTGCGGGTTAACTCGCGATGCCCCATTGCGGTCTGACAAAAGTCGATGACATGTAACAAGCTATGCTCGCTCGCTTCCGTATTAATCGACTGAATCAACTCTAAATTTTTGCGACTATTGGCATCGATCAATAAAACATCCGACACTTGCTCAATTCTTATCGACTGCAAATGTGGTAGTGATGTCTTCAACCGGTCCTTGATATATTGTAGCAAACAGCCTGCGGCACAAATGCCGAGTGGTAAATCAGTCAAGCCAAAGCCATCGAGATCGTGAATATGGTATTGCTCGCAGAGTAATCGCGTGCAGGTTTCAAGCTCGAAGTACCAAATTGGCATTGGGTGCGCTTGTTTTAGCTGTGCTGGTTCGAGTGGTAATTTCTGGTCATCACAATAAATAATCTCCGCTGGATTTAATCGAGCTATTTCACCCACCAAAGAGTCATTCAGGCCGAGCTGGCTAACGGTAAATCGACCTGAACTAATTTCCATTGATGCAATACCCCAGCCAGAGGCTTTCTGGTATATGCAGCTCAATAAATTCTCTAGGCGGTCCTGCAATAATGCCTCGTCGGTCAGTGTGCCTGGTGTCACCACCCGCATCACCTGTCGATCGACGGGCCCTTTACTGGTGGCTGGATCACCGACTTGTTCGCAAATGGCAATCGACTCACCGGCCTTCACTAGTTTAGCAAGATAATTATCCGCTGCATGGTAAGGAATGCCACACATTGGAATAGGTTCGCCATTGGACGTTCCGCGTTTGGTGAGTGTGATATCCAGCAATCGCGATGCACGTTTGGCGTCATCGAAAAACAACTCATAAAAGTCACCCATGCGATAAAATAAAAGTGAATCTGGATGATCCGCCTTAATACGCAGAAACTGCTGAATCATAGGGGTTGGTTGGGTTGTCTGGGTTTTACTCATGCGGTGTGTCTTTTATAGTGGTGATGACTTTTAATGGCAACATTTTATAGGGTTTCATGATATTTTTGTAAGAACTTCGAAAAAAGAAATTAACCTGTGTATTTAAGGGGCTAAAATTCACAGGCCAGCATTAACAAGTTGTTTTATTAAAGCCATTAGATTGTTTTTGAAGCAAGTGATTCAGACAATATTAAATTGGACTTGCTAGCAATTTATAATCTAAATTATTATGATGCTTTTGTAATTAATATTGATTATCACAATCTTGAATTTTATAAACTTCAGGTCATCAAATGAATGCTAATAATGACTAAGCCATTAACTGAATTAATCAATGAGCTTGCAACTTCGCTATCGGGTGCAAAGTTAAAACTTTGCACTGCCGAATCCTGTACGGGCGGTTTAATTGCTAAATCATTGACCGATTTAGCCGGAAGCTCGGCCTGGTTTGAACGTGGGTTTGTTACTTACAGTAATGAATCAAAAGTGGAAATGCTGGGCGTCTCTGAATCAGTCATAGAACAATATGGGGCGGTCAGTGAACCGGTCGCAATAGCAATGGCCGTTGGTGCCTTAAAGCATAGCCATGCTGGATATTCAATTGCTGTTACTGGTGTTGCAGGGCCAGGTGGGGGTAGCGATCAAAAGCCAGTTGGCACGGTGTGGATCGCCATTGCAAGTCAAAACCAAACATGGGCACAAAAATCTTTATTCGATGGAAACAGAGGAAAAATACGTTTAAGCACAATGGAATCAGCCATCGAACAGCTGCTTCGCATCATAAATGCTGAGTTACTTTAATTCATTACTAGCTCATCCTGTGAGCTAGTAATGAATTAAAGTAACGCCATAGAATCGACGTGAGTCATATAATAAGTTGATGTTGAATTCACGGATGTGACTGCTAGAAAGTTCTCTTTATGTTCTCTCTTGTCTATGGGATAATCTAAAATATTAAACATTAAATAAAGCATCACACCAAATAAATAACGAATAGGGAATAAAGATGGACGCAAATAGAAAGAAAGCACTCGACGCCGCTCTTGGTCAAATTGAAAAGCAGTTTGGCAAGGGAGCCGTCATGCGATTGGGCGACTCAGGTGTTGATAATACCATCGGTATTATCTCAACTGGATCATTGTCACTAGACGTCGCGTTAGGCATCGGTGGCTTACCACGAGGTCGGGTAATTGAAATTTATGGGCCAGAATCCTCAGGAAAAACGACATTAGCGCTTCAGGTGGTTGCTGAATGTCAAAAGGCAGGAGGCGCAGCGGCATTTGTCGATGCTGAGCACGCGCTTGACCCATCCTATGCTGCTAAGCTAGGTGTCGAAATCGATGATTTATTGGTTTCACAACCCGATACAGGTGAGCAAGCACTTGAAATTACCGACATGCTAGTTCGTTCTGGTGGTGTCGATGTGGTGGTTATTGACTCAGTTGCTGCATTGACTCCAAAGGCTGAAATTGAAGGCGATATGGGTGATTCACATATGGGCCTTCAAGCTCGTTTAATGTCACAAGCCTTGCGTAAGCTAACGGGTAATATTAAACGCTCGAACACGATGGTTATTTTCATTAACCAGATCCGGATGAAAATTGGTGTCATGTTTGGAAATCCAGAGACAACTACCGGTGGTAATGCACTTAAATTTTATGCCTCCGTACGCCTTGATATACGCAGAATTGGTGCGATTAAGCGTGGTGATGAGGTGGTTGGTAATGAGACACGAGTCAAAGTCGTTAAAAATAAAGTGGCGCCACCTTTCAAACAGTGTGAATTCGAAATCCTCTATGGCGAAGGTTCATCACGTGAAGGTGAGCTAATCGATCTTGGCGTAAAGCTGGGTTATGTGAACAAGGCTGGTGCCTGGTATAGCTATGGAGAAGTACGAATTGGACAGGGAAAGGATAACTCACGTCAATTCCTCAAGGAGCATCCCGAAATGTCGGCAGAAATAGAGCATAAAATTCGTGAAGAACTGTTGCCTAAGCCCTCTGATAAAGCCAACAACGAGGTGAAGGAAGCCAATACTCAAGCCGAATTGGAAGAAATTTAATTATCACTTGAAGCCAGTGGTAGATTTAAATATCAGTAATAAGTTTTAAGCGTGAGCGCCAGAAATGAGTGCTAGGAATAAAGCGATGGATTTACTCGCGCGCCGAGAACACTCGGCGTACGAGCTTCGACAAAAATTGAAACAGCGAGAGTTTGATCCTGAGGAAATCGAGCTTGCGCTCGAAGTGTTGCAACAAAACAATTTACAAAGTGATGCACAATTTACTGAGAGCTATATTAACAATAGAGTTAATGCAGGCCTTGGCCCAATTAAAATCATCCATGAGTTACGCCAAAAAGGTGTTGCTAGTGAGTTAATTGATGAACAAATGTCAATGCTTTCAATTGACTGGAATGAGTCACTTGAGCAGCAACGAATAAAGAAATATGGGCTTCAAATTCCGACTGATTATAGCCAAAAGATGAAACAGGCGCGATTTTTACAAAATAAGGGTTTTTCTACTGAGTCAGTCATGAGATTATTCCGATAGTTAAGGCTCTGATGAAATAAAACCACAGCGTCGATCGGAAACATCATTTTCACAAGCAACAAACAAAATATTTTGTTTGTTGCTTAATGGATCAAGACTTCAAAAATATGACTACCAGCGCTGAATTACGCAACAAATTTCTTAACTACTTTGAAGGCCACGGACATTCGATTGTTGCCTCTAGCCCTCTCGTTCCGGGCAATGACCCCACCCTGTTGTTTACCAATGCGGGCATGGTGCAATTTAAAGACGTGTTCCTCGGTACCGATAAGCGAAGTTACAGCAAGGCCACTACATCTCAGCGTTGTGTTCGAGCAGGCGGTAAACACAATGATTTAGAGAACGTCGGTTACACGGCAAGGCACCATACTTTTTTTGAAATGTTGGGTAACTTCAGTTTTGGTGATTACTTTAAAGAACAAGCTATTTTTTATGCTTGGGATTTTCTGACTAATGTTATTGGTCTGCCTGTTGATAAACTTTGGGTGACTGTTTATTCCGAAGATGATGAGGCTGCTGATATATGGCTCAATAAAATTGGCGTTGATTCCTCAAAACTAACCCGCATTAGCACGAGCGATAACTTTTGGTCGATGGGTGACACAGGGCCTTGCGGACCTTGTAGTGAAATTTTCTATGATCATGGGCCTGAAATTGAAGGGGGCCCTCCAGGTACACCAGAAGAAGATGGCGATCGGTACATCGAAATTTGGAATCTAGTTTTCATGCAATACAACCGAGACGAGCAGGGCACTTTAAATCTTTTGCCTAAACCTTCAGTCGACACTGGCATGGGGTTAGAGCGACTCGCTGCTATCTTACAAAACGTACACAATAATTATGATATCGACTTATTCCAGACATTGATCAAAGCGGCGGCTGAGTTAACCGGTATTAACGATTTGGAAAATAAATCACTACGCGTTATAGCCGATCATATTCGATCCTGTGCGTTTCTTGTTGTTGATGGTGTTTTGCCTTCGAATGAGGGAAGAGGTTATGTGCTGCGACGTATTATTCGCCGTGCTGCACGTCATGGTCACCAATTAGGTTGCAAAACACCCTTCTTTCACAAGTTGGTTACCACACTAGATCAGTTAATGGGTGGAGCTTACCCTGAACTGACTCAATACCGTGATCATGTCACACGTGTGTTACAAAAAGAAGAAGAGCGTTTTGCTGAGACCTTAGAATTGGGTATGGGAATTCTTGAGCAAGCAATTAGTGAACTTAACAGTAATACAATCAGTGGCGCCGTTATTTTTAAACTCTATGACACATTTGGATTCCCCGTCGATTTAACTGCTGATGTTGCTAGAGAACGAGGCTTAGAAATAGATTTAGTGGGTTTTGAAGCCGAAATGGAAACGCAGAAAACGCGTGCCAGGGCAGCGAGCCAGTTTGGTGCGGTCAGTAAAAAATTCAACCTTGATGGTTATATTGCAACTGGATTTTTGGGTTACGAGCATAATAATGCCACTGCCAAAGTCATTGCTATCCTGCAAAACGACACTTCAATCAGTTCACTCGACAATGGGGATCAATCCATTGTGGTATTGGACCAAACCCCTTTTTATGCTGAATCGGGTGGGCAGGTGGGTGATACCGGAGTATTGGCTATAGGTAATAGCATTTTTCAAGTCAGTGATACCCAGAAGCAATGCGGCGTATACCTGCACGTAGGACGACTGACAAGCGGTCAGCTCAGCGTTGGAGATTCTATTCAAGCGGCAATCGATGCAGCACATCGTCAAACAGTGATGTTGAACCACTCATCAACTCATTTGATGCACGAGGCATTAAGACAAATTTTAGGCGAGCATGTGCAGCAAAAAGGGTCGTTGGTTGATGCTGAAAAGCTACGGTTTGATTTTTCACATTATCAACCAGTCACTAAAGATGAGATCATTCAAATAGAAACATGGGTAAATGATCAGATCAGACTTAATGTACCGACCAGTTCTCAATTGATGAACATGGACGAGGCCAAAGAGACCGGTGCTATGGCGTTATTTGGTGAAAAGTATGGTGATGTTGTTAGGGTATTGAGTATTGGTTCGGATTCAGTCGAGCTATGCGGTGGTACACATGTACAAAGAACTGGCGATATCGGCCTATTTAAAATAACACTCGAGACAGGTAGTGCCTCAGGTGTTCGACGAATTGAAGCGGTCACAGGCCGTGATGCAGTTCGGCGCTTTATCGATAGCGAGTCTAAAATAGACAGTGCAGCGCAAGCGTTAAAATCAAGCCGGGAGGATCTTGTCGATAGAATTCAGCAATTACAAACCAGCTTACGTATGCAGGAAAAAGAATTGACTGCGTTAAAGTCAAAGGCAGCCAGTCAGGCTGGAGGTGACTTGGTTAGCCAAGCGTTAGAAGTGAAGGGAATTAAGGTGTTAACTGCGGTACTTGAAGGTGCTGATGTTAAAACTCTTCGAGATACTGTCGATCAATTAAAGAATAAACTAGTAGCCGCAGTGGTTGTATTGGCCAGCAGTGAGGACGGTAAAGTGAATATTATTGCTGGCGTCACTCAGTCGGAAACCAACCAGATTCGAGCAGGTGATATAGCAAAATTTGTCGCCGAGCAATGTGGTGGTAAAGGGGGAGGGCGACCTGATATGGCTCAAGCGGGTGGAACCCAACCAGAAAACTTGGAAAAAGCGTTAACGTCAGTAGCACCTTGGATAGAGAACCAAATTTAATTGCTGTCAAACGTGATAAATAGCTAGAATTCGTTATACAAATGAAGCTAATTTTTCTATACTCCGGCCTCGTTTTTTTTTAGCAGAACACATGCCTTTACTGGTTCAAAAATATGGTGGTACTTCAGTTGGCTCTATAGAGCGTATTGAAGCGGTCGCAGACAAAGTTATCGCCTATAAAGAACAGGGTAATGACATGGTCGTCGTGCTATCTGCAATGAGTGGTGAGACCAACCGACTATTAGCTTTAGCCAGCGAGATAACGCCAAAACCAAAAGGGCGTGAGCTAGATGTATTGCTCACCACGGGTGAACAAGTCACAATTGCTTTATTGGCAATGGCTCTTATCAAGCGTGGATACCCAGCAAAGTCTTACACCGGTGGTCAGGTGCGTATTGTTACTGATAGTGCGCATAATAAGGCGCGAATCAAATCTATCGATAACGAAAACATTCGACGAGATCTTGATGAGGGTATAATAGTTGTTGTTGCCGGTTTTCAAGGAGTTGATGAACAGTCAAATATCACCACTTTGGGCCGTGGTGGCTCAGATACAACCGGTGTTGCATTGGCTGCTGCCTTGGGTGCTGATGAATGTCAGATCTTTACAGACGTAGATGGTGTTTATACTACTGACCCACGTGTGGTTCCGAACGCAACCCGTTTAAAAACTATTACTTTTGAAGAAATGCTCGAAATGGCCAGCCTTGGTTCAAAAGTGTTACAAATTAGAGCAGTTGAATTTGCTCAGAAATATAATGTTCCATTGCGCGTTTTATCTTCATTTGAACCAGGCGAAGGAACCCTAATAACCTCAGAATATGAAGCAGGCGATATTATGGAACAAGCACTAATATCGGGCATTGCATTTAACCGTGACGAAGCCCAGCTAACAGTCAATGGCGTTTCCGATACACCTGGTATTGCATATAAAATATTGGGTCCCATTTCCGATGCGAACATCGAAGTGGATATGATTCTGCAAAATGTCGGCGCAGATGGTTCAACTGACTTCACATTCACAGTGCATCGTAATGATTATGATGCGGCGCTTGAATCATTAAACAAAACTGCAAAAGAACTTAACGCGCGTGTTACGTCGGGTAACAATCGCATTGCTAAAATTTCGATTGTTGGTGTAGGAATGAGATCACATGCGGGTATTGCGAGTCGTATGTTTGAACTGTTAGCTAAGGAAGGTATCAATATCTTGATGATTTCGACTTCTGAAATTAAGGTTTCAGTCGTTGTTGACGAGAAATATTTAGAATTAGGTGTTAGGGCATTACACGATGGTTTCGAATTAGAGTCTGAAAGGTAGCCCTTGTGGAATTAGTTGGGTAGAATGCGCGCAGCTCTTAACTTGTTTAGAGCAACATAATAATAATTAAAAGATAGCCTACATAGGAATTGAGGTTGAGATTGCTGTATTTTATTTATTTGGAGAAGTTATATGCTGATATTAACTCGGCGGATTGGAGAAACTTTAATGGTAGGTGACGAAGTAACTGTTACCGTTTTAGGCGTTAAAGGTAACCAAGTTAGAATCGGCGTTAACGCGCCGAGAGAAATAGCGGTTCATAGAGAAGAAATTTACGACCGTATTAAGGCGGAAGAAGGACAGCCGACTGATAAAGAAAATGATCAAGATCAAGATCAAGATCAAGATCAAGATCAAGATCTTGATCAAGGTCAAGATCAAATAGGGAATACATTAGAAAACTAATAGTTTATTAGTTGAGTTTGGAATAAAGCGGTAGCTTTTATCGTCTTATCAAATAAAATTTGGAGAGCTGGCCGAGTGGCTTAAGGCGCGCCCCTGCTAAGGGTGTATACGTTAATCCGTATCGAGGGTTCGAATCCCTCGCTCTCCGCCATTAGATAACCTCAAGTATTCGATACTTGAGGTTTTTTTTGGGTGAACAATCACCCACTACAGAATATTTATTGTTTGTAGCATCTACTTTTGCCGAGTAACTCCCAATGCAATTTTCCACTTGCGCGTTATGGGGTTTGAGTCTTTCTGGACGCCGTCATAGTCGTTACTATTAACTAATTTTACTTTATTGCCATCGATTGCAATGACCGTATCAGTAAAAATATGTTTAACGACAAAAAAAGATGATTGTTTGGTTGGTATTCTTGACCCTTTGCCATTAATTTTTTCTAAAATTAATGGCAGTTGAAAAGGCTTGCGCCAAGCGTCCTTGAAACCACATCAACTCAATATTATGACTGGCTCTCGTTCGAGTCGGCAGGATGACTGAACTGGGTCTAAATACCCGCAAAAAGTTTCATCGAAGTGGCTGAGCAATAACCTGACGGTTCTTATTATCAGGTAGAATTTAAAAAATATGGAGGAACCGAAGTCATTACAGATATATCAATCACCTGATTTAATGTTCATCAGTCATCTAAGTTTGAAGTTTATCCGAGAATAATGTGGTTTGTGATCAACAGGTGCCTACAATAAATAGTATTATTAGTTGGGAGTTATTGTTGTACCAAAAGCAGCGTTTCCACACTGTCGTTAATAAAATAGTCGCTGGTTTAATAGGAGATCCTGGTTCAAAAGCTGATATCCATAGCCGAACGTTTTAAAGGAATTTCTTGTTAAGCACAGTGCCTGATTCAATTCGCCCCTATAAGATCTTTTGCCTGCCAAGCATCATCTGCTTTCCAGTTTAATGCCCATTCAGGAAGCTCATCGGCAGGCATGGGTCGAGCAATGCCGTAACCCTGCGCCAGCTCACAACCCAGTTGCAGCAGTGATAGGCCATGGTCGATCGTCTCTACACCCTCAGCAATTACTTCAAGTTGAAATGCTTTAGCTAAACCAACAACGCCTTCAACAATCGATAAATCATCGGCATCTTCTAACATGCCCAGCACAAAACTTTGGTCGATTTTAATTAAGTGCGCCGGTAGGCGTTTGAGATAGGTGAGTGATGAGTACCCAGTACCAAAGTCATCTAAGGCAAAGCGGACGCCCAGATCAAGGCAGGCATTCATAGTGTCAGATACTTTTTTGATGTCATTTAATGCACTAGTTTCAAGTATTTCGAATTCTAAATAGTGTGGATTTACTTCAGGATGGGCCGTCAATAATGCTGCCAGGCGAGTGGCGAAGTTATCGTATTGCAATTGATAGGCGCTAATGTTGACACTGACAGGCATCTGGAGTGCCATGTTTTGCCACTGGCTTATTTGGTTCAATGCGGTGTCTATGACCCACTCGCCCAGCTCAAGACTAATGGCATGACCTTCTATCGCCGGTAAGAACTCTAAAGGTGGGACTAAACCACGCTCAGGATGCTGCCAGCGGATTAAAGCTTCTACGCCTATCACTTCGCCAGTGCGCATATTCACTTTGGGTTGATAGTGCAGCACAAACTCGCGTCGACCCAAAGCGGAACGAATATCGCCTATACTTTGTCGCTGAATCTTCATCACATTATATTGCGCGACATCAAACAAGTGATAGCGATTTTTGCCTGCTTGTTTAGCGACATGCATGGCTTGGTCAGCGTGACGGATGAGTAGGTCTGCGTCCACACCGTCTTGTGGATAAAAAGTAACGCCAATACTGACTGAAACTTGCATTACGGCATCACCCACGGTGACAGGCTGAGCTGCAGCCTTTAATAACTGTTTTAGTATAGGCTCACTTTCACCGAACTTATCCAAATTATTCATGATAGCGACAAATTCATCACCGCCAATGCGGGCTAGCGTATCACCTTCACGTAAAGCCACTTTCATGCGTTGTGACACGACAATGAGTAGCTCATCCCCCACACGATGACCATGAGTGTCATTGACAGCCTTGAAGCCATCTAAGTCCAGTAATGCAATGGTTAATGACTGATTGGAGCGTTTACACTGCACCATGGCTTGACTTAAACGGTCTAACACTAATGCACGGTTAGGAAGGTTGGTTAGTAAGTCGTAATGGGCAATTCGCTCAAGTTTTTGTTCAGCTTCTTTACGCTCGGTAATGTCAGTATGAATACCAATCATTTTTAATGGCTTTTGTGATGAACTCCATTCGAAAATTTCAGCAGTTGAATTTAACCAGAGCCAATGTCCATCTTTGTTACGCCGACGATATTCCATAGAGAATACATTGCCTTGATTCAGGCCATTTTGATAAGCGGCCATCACAGCGTCGTAATCGTCCGGATGCAGGTTGTCTTGCCACCCTTGAAGGCTGCTGTGAAATTCATCTGGGTCATACCCCAGTAGCTTGGCGTACTCAGGACTCGTTAACACTGCCCCTGTTTGAATATTTAAATCGAACCAACTCTGTTTCGTTACCGTTAGTGCTAGACGTAAACGGCTTTCACTCGCCGTTAATATCGAGTTAGCTTTGGTTTTCTCAATCGCAATACTGGCAAAGCCCGCTGCTTGTTCTATCGAGTCAATATCAGCTTCTGTTGGATTATGTATGTCGTGGTGGTAGATGGCAAAAGTGCCGAGCACCTCCCCTTTTGTTGAGCGTATTGGCTCCGACCAACAGGCGCGCAATTTTGCTTTACTTGCCAGCGCTTTAAAGAGAACCCAGTAAGGATGAGTCTGAATATCATCAACAATGACACGCTCGTTAACAAAGGCAGCTGTTCCGCAGGAGCCAGCACCCACACCAATTTCCATACCGTGAATTGCTTCGTTATAAAAATCGGGAAGACTTGGCGCTGTGCCGCTTAATAGGTGTTGTCCTGCATCGTCTAATAATAAAACACTGCATAGCATGGCTGGATTATCTTGCTCAACAACATGCACAATGGCTTCCAGAATGACTGGTAATGATTTGCCACTCGTAATTAGTTCTAAAACGTTAGTACGAGATTTATCACGTAATTCGGCTTTTTTACGCTCAGTAATGTCCTGAACGGTTCCGAATGACTGTGACGGAACGCCATCATTATCAAGCATCAACTCACTACGTGTATAGACGTGCCGCGTATCACCCCAAGAGGTAGTGATCTTGTATTCAAGGTCTATTTCTGTGTGTGCTCCTTTAGAATTATATTTACCTCGCCTGAAATACTCCTTGTCAGCTGGGTGAATGACTTTCATTTCTGCTTCACTGCTAATGAAATAATCGATTGCTTCCTGCGCGGTCATACCAAATATTAGCGCAAACTGATCTGAACAGGAAATCAATTTGTCTTTCACCAGATCCCAGCAAAAATGCCCCATGTTGCCCATGGTTTCCGCCTGATGATAGAGCGCGTGACTTCGTTGCAACGCTTCTTCCACTTGCCTTATCTGGGTGATGTCTTGAACTGTTCCTGTCGTCTTAACAATTACGCCATAGTCATCTAGCACAAGTTGGCCTATCTCATGTAGATAAACCCGCTGACCTGACTTGTAATAACAATACTCAATGCTCCATCCTTGTTTGTTTTCTAGTGCTTCATTAATAACTTGTCTATATCGTTCGCGATCGTCATCACAAACTAATTGAAGATCTTTTTCAATGCTAGTTATCCCCTCAAGCATCTGTTTTCTGTTTAGCCGTCATACCATAGATATTGGCATACTGTTCTGAGCAGGCAATATAACGGCCAGCTTTTATATCCCACTCCCAATGACCTGCGTTACCAAATTTTACTGCCTGACTAAATAGTGAGTTGCGTTCAAGTAACTGTTCCTTGATGGCTAAACCTTCAGTAATGTCGGTAACTATTGCGCCTAGGCCATCAACCTTTCCATCAGCATTAAAGACTGGAAACTTTATTGTTAACAAGGAGCGTGATTGATCCTCATTATTCAATTTAACTATTTCTTCACACCACTCGGCTACTCCCGAATTTAGGACAGATAGATCTTGTTTGCGTGAAGTAGCAGACAGCTTGGGGCCGTAGATATTGGGAGACAGCACTCCTAAGAGTTCTGCACTTTTGACTTGAAATAGTTTCTCAAATTTCTTGTTGACCCTGATAAAGCGACCTTTACTGTCCTTCAAGGACACCTCAAGAGGCGCATTGTCCATTATCGCATCGAGTTGCTGCTTATGAATTAAAAGATCGTTTCTATTTTGAGTAACGTTATGAAGTTCTATGCGGAGGCGTTCAACTTCTGAAATCAGGTCTTGAGTATTTATTTCCATATCCGTTTACACTTATTGGAGCCTATTAATTAAAGTTTATCGAACTACAATGATTTATTAAGGTTAATTGAATATAAAATTAATTCAAGTGATATGAGCCTAATGAGAACTAATTCCACCTAGCAGTAATCACTTATACTAAATTTACTACAAATGACGGCAAAGTGTCGTGTAAAACCAACTTCAGATGTAGTAGATATGACTGCTAACGAAAACTGCTGTTGACTTAAATGCCGCCATGAATGGCAACGACGGTCATTAGCCAGCGCTGCAGTTGATTTGAAAATAATTAATTTTCCATAAGCTAGTAACTGTTTTGATAGTTCAAAGAAGTCTGGGTACCACGTAATCGTTTGAATCGTGATTAAATGGGGACACTTAAATGTATCTATTACCACGGCTCTTAGGAAGCTTACGGACTTAGGTCAGGGTGAATTTGATAGGAGCAGTTATGCTGTAATGAAGGTCTTAGGCTTCTGTTCTTGAATGCGTAGAATTAACCCATTTGATATAACTTGTATTGATCGACGCATTTGACAACTCTATTTCTTCGGTTCTTTTTACTGTCGGTTCAGCAATAGGTATTTTTGCTCTAGGTATCCATGGTTGCGATGTCCAATACGGAATATTGGTAACGGTAAGTCTTGAGCACATGAACATGCAGGAGTGATGATGTTGAGGATGAATCGGCCGTTTTTTCTTGATGTTTCCGTCAGGTAATTTAGTGCAATCTGGGTGCTAATGAAGTGTGATTCAAGGATTGCTTTCGCAGCGCCGAACACATAGTTACATCCGACAACGAGTGCTTAATCATTATAAATATCACTTAGGTGCTTTGTGCAGTTCACTATCCAAGTTAGAATATGGTTTAGTTTAATATGGTCGAGTTAAGCTCGACCAACAATAGGGCGATCAAACATGTTTAAAGTAAATGAATACTTTGATGGGCAAGTGGCATCAATCGGATTTCAAACCAGTACATTACCCGCAACAGTGGGTGTAATGGCTATTGGCGAATATGAGTTTGGCACGAGTCAGAGGGAAGTAATGAATGTCGTCAGTGGTATGCTGACTGTTAAGTTGCCTGAAAGTGATGAATGGATAGACTGTGCTGCAGGTGAGCATTTTATAGTCGAAGCTAACTTAAAGTTTCAAGTCAAGGTTGCTGTCGCAACCGCTTATTTTTGTACTTACGAATAACTACTCTAAAACCAACAATCCAGTGAGACTTAACTTTTGAAAATTGATATCTACCAAAGTGCAAAATGTGGCGATAAATATCTCAGCGTTGCGAAAGGCACTCGTGTTGAGGCGCTGATACTGCCCGATTCGATTGATCCAGACTTGTTGTCGCTATCCCCATTTAAAACGCGATTAGAGGTTGAGAAAGGTAAGCAACACTCGGCATTAGATCAAGATGATGTGATCAAGCAAATCGAAGAAGTGGGTTATGCAATGCATGGTGCAAAAATGACAATTGAACTAGCGCCGACATTATCGTCATAGTTTAAACTTTAATTGGTACCCATAACGGACTATGGGTACGACACTTATTTAGTTTTATTGCGAGCAGACCCAAACTAAATTTGAGTGGGGTCCACAAATAAGTCGAGTTGACCGCTGTTCTCAGTTAAATCATTTAACTTAACTCCGATGCCAACGAGTCTAACAGGGAGCTTTTTTCGCAACCATGCTTCCTCACAAAGTGAACTCAAATCAGCAAAGATTGGTTTACTGTTATTTCGCTCAATAGTCGTTTGGGTGAAATCATTGAATTTTAATTTTAGGAAGCTATTTTGGATACCATAATCAGCATCAAGGTTTTCCATACGTTTCTCTAGCTCTGCGATTAACGCAGGTATTTTTTCTATGCAAGTGGCTAAATTTGATAAATCTTGCTCGTAGGTGTTTTCAACACTAATTGATTTTCGGCGCCATTCAGAAACCACGGGCCGGTTATCTTCTCCATGGGCAAGTTTATAAATGTGTTCACCAAAGTTACCGAACATTTGAACAAACTCAAATAAAGAATATTGGCGCACATCCGCACAAGACTTGATACCGTGTTTTTCTAATCGTGCTGCCGTTACTTTGCCAACCCCCCATATTTTTTTGACTGGCAAGTCTTTTAGGAATTCAACAACCCGATTTGGCGTAACAACAAACTGTCCGTTGGGCTTGTGCCAGTCACTTGCCACTTTAGCAATAAATTTATTGGGCGCAATACCGGCCGACACGGTAATGCCAACTGTGTCTGCAATGCGTTGGCGAATTTCTCTGGCGATTAATGTCGCGCTACCTTGACAGTGGTCACAGTCCGAAACGTCGAGAAACGCTTCATCGAGAGACAGTGGTTCAATTAAATCAGTGTATTCAGAGAATATTTCACGCATCTGACGAGAAGCCTCTCGATAAGCTGCCATTCGACCTGATATCAATATTAGGTGCGGGCATCGTTTTAGCGCAGTCGCGCTCGCCATGGCAGAGTGAATACCGAACTGGCGCGCCTCGTAGCTGGCGGTTGCGATAACGCCTCTGCGCTCAGCGTTGCCCCCGACTGCGATAGGCAAGCCTTTTAATGCTGGATTATCACGGACTTCAACAGCTGCATAAAAGCAATCAGCATCGATGTGGATTATCTTCCGTTGAGGCAATTTGGGTGATGATTCAGAATTCATTTCATATTGGATAAGACGGGTACTTGCGTCAAAATCGCTACTGAGTAAAAATTATAAAGCCTAACGAGAGCGATGATTCAATTACAAAAAAATATTTTACCAAGACAGCGATCAGAAAGCACATCAAAGTGAAATTGTTGCTGTATTAGATGATGCCATTTTAATCGAATCTACCCTCTTTTATCCAATGGGTGGGCGCAGCCAGGAGAAACTGGCACTCTTATATCTAATGGTGATGAGTATCGTTTAACAGACGCCTTTTTTGCTTTAGACAGCGTTATTATTGTTCATCAAATGAATGCTGAAGCTCTATTGGTTTTCAAAGTGGGTGACAGAGTCAATATGTTTTTAGATCGGGAAATGCATTATCGTCACATGCGAATGCACACCAGCCTGCAATTGATGTGTCACCTAATTATGGATCTAGCAACGGGTGTGCTCGTTGAAATAGATAATCGTATTGATTTTGATTGACAAGGACAGGTTGTCGATTGAAATGATTCGTTTAATCAATAGCCAGTAGGCCGTGAGTATTGGCTCGATAATAGATGAGGCGCTGGCGCAAAATCCTGATCTAGTGCTTACCATGTCGGTGCAGTCGCCCTAAGGGCAAGGCAGTATTCTGACAGTGACCATTCTGGATGCTGACTATCAAGCCTGTGGTTGCACACATGTGAATAATACGGCCGGGATTGCTGAAGTGATCGTGACTAAAATAAAAAATAAGGGTAAGCAGAATAAGCGGATCAGCTTGGCACTGCTCAACCCTTGATCTAGGTTGTTTTAGGTTGTTTTAGGTTGTTGCTTTTAGTTTGCGTGCGATCCACTGATGAAAGTGATGGGTTGGATTATCCATCACTGGTGAGAAGACACCACCAGTGTAACCAGGAGATGAACGACCTTTTTGCATACCTTCGACCGCATCAATATCTTCACTGAAAACAACACGCCAGGATTCCAGGGTTGAATTTCGACTCGCCGCTAAATCGTCCACCAGAGCATCTCCACCGACATAAAATAACCGTAGATGCTCGATTGATTTGTTAGGTGATACTGGCTCAATAATCATTACAAAGGCGTGATCTGCTTGAATTCCGAGCAGTACGTTGGGATAAAACGACACATATTCGGCTTGTTCTAATTTATCTTGTGGCCATTCTGAAAAGCGAGGCAAAGCGGTGCCTACCTCATCTGATGGTCGATAGGCATAACTACCCTGACCCGAAAAGTCTTCATCGATAATGATGTGATAATGGTCTTCGAGCTTTGAGTAGCTATTAAGGCTCGGGTGAATCCAAGGCAAGTGGTAGCTTTCACAATAATTCTCTATCGCCAGTTTCCAGTTGGCCTGAATTTCTATCTGCATGCCTTTGCCATTGATCGCAGCCTGTAAAGAGCCAAGGCCTGTTTTACCCAAAAATGTTTGCCAGCGTTCAGACAATGGTTTGATGTAATGCTCAAACTCAACTGCATCGCCCGATAGATTTATGAAAATGGTGTCCATCCATATAGCACTTCGCACGGGCTTGAGGCCGTGATCACAATGTTTAAACCCGTCTACTTTATGCTCGCCAACACCGCCAATATGAGGCGTTCCCATTAAATCGCCATCGAGATTGTAACTCCAAGAGTGATATGGGCAGCGTAAAACACCTTGGACTGAAAGCTCCTCTTTGACCAGAACTGTGCCTCGGTGGCTGCAGACATTATGAAAAACCTTTATCTCATTCTGTTTATTACGAGTGATAACTAAAGGTAAACCCATAAATTCAACTGGCTTGGCATAGCCCTGCTCTGGTAGATCACTCGAAAACCATAAACCTGCCCAACTGGTGCCAAGTACCTGGTCGCGCTCATGCCGCATATAGTCTGCATCGGTGTAAACCACATTGGGTAGACCAGAGGCTTGAGTAATGGGTTTCAATACAGAATCAATATCTAAATCAAAAGAAGTGGTTGTCTGATTAGTATGTAGCATTGAATTTCACCCTTGGTATGTAAAACTTAGGATTTTGATTAAAATTTAACAGTACAGTGCCTTCATTTGATTTATTTGGCAATATTCAAAAAAAGCACCAAGACTTTACTTTAAGTAAAGTCTTAGTGTTTAATGAATAATGCATTGAGGAATTTTTCGGGCCAGAAGCCTATTCGTTTAACTCAAGTAAATAATGGGTAATTAATTAAAATTTATTACAGTAATTAATATTAAACAGGTGTTTATCAGATGGCTCGAAGATATTATAAGTTGCCGAGTTTAACCGGTTTAAATACATTCGATGCTTGCGCGCGCCACGGCAATTTAACTCAGGCAGCAGCCGAGCTAGGGGTCACTTTAGGGGCCGTTAGTCGACAGATTAAACTACTCGAGACGGACTTAGGACTAGCCGTTTTTAAACGTCATCATCGGGGCGTTGAATTGACTAAAGCTGGGTTAGAGCTTCATCAGGTTCTCAGCAGTAGCTTTCGTAATATCGGCAATGCATGGCAATCACTAAAAACACGGAATGAAACGGCTAGTATCACCATTGGAGCAACTACCGCATTCGCGTCTTTGTGGTTGATGCCTCGGCTAGGTAGTTTTTGGGCCATGCATAAGCACGTTGCACTTAATCATGCCATTTCTGATAATCCGCATGATGAAGGTTTTAGATTGGCTGATATTCGTATTCGATATGGTAATGGCGATTGGCCAGGCGAGTCAGCTACGCATTTGTTTGATGATATTATCTATCCAGTCTGCGGTCGAGAATTTGCAGAGCAACATGAGTTAACAGAGCCGGAACAACTGGCTAATTTTCCGCTACTACGTCTGGATAGTCTTGATCCAAGTTGGATTGGGTGGAGCAGTTGGATTGCTAAATGGGGTGTCGTATTGCCAGAGTCTAATTTTAGACGGTTTAATAATTACGTGGTGGCGTTACAGGCTGCAGAGGAAAACCAAGGCGTAGCGCTCGGCTGGGATAGTCAGGTTGATAGCTTAATCAAACAAAATAAATTAGTCCGCTTGGGTGATATGGAAATGAAAGCACCAGGATCTTATTATCTGACATGGGATAGCAATCGGCCTTTATCAGAACAGGCTAGATTATTGAGTGACTGGCTACAGAGTGTTTCTGTTTAGTTAGCTCTGGTATGGCTTAAACTAGCCCTGCTCGCTCGCTGGGGCAGGAAGGAGAAAGTAATTTCGTCATTAATAGAATTTAATATAACAATTTACTCGTTAGTGATTGATTTGGCTGCAACAATATCTTTCAATTGTTGTGCGTTAATACGTTTTACTAAAAGAGCCTGATCCGCTTCATAAATATGAGTGAAGTCGAGGGATGTTCTATACTGTTCAGGATTTTGACCTGACATTGGCACTATTGAAACTACTTGGGCAAATATTGTTATCATTAGGTCCGGAGTCAATAGTTCCAAATCAAGCTTGACCGTATTACCGACTGTCAGTTTTTGATCAGCCATGTAGGACATGCCTTGTCCACTTAGATTGACTTTTTGTCTGTCAAGACTAGATACTTGTTCTGATATTGCTTTTGCTGTGAGGCTATCTACTTGGCCCTGTAATACAGAAAGGTAACGTGCCAATTCGGGCATTTCTTTTTCAATCACATTAAAATCTTTTAACTGCTGCTCGATTTGATGATCAACTCTATGGTGTAAACCATTAACCGGCTTTTCATTCCAAAAACTGTCGATTTGAGTTTGTAATTCGCCTGGGTCGATCATTGAGACAGTAAAGCTGAGTGTATCTTCGATACGGAAATAACGTCGGCGTTGATTAGTCATAGTTAAACTCAGTTATCTAGGGCACTATTATTGATAAAATTAATATTGTCGGCTGATGCTTCCGGGTCAATCGACGAATAATTACCATGAAGTACATTGATTTCAATTCTTCTGTTCTGCGAGCGATGGTACCAGCTATCGTTTGGAACTATGGGCTGGTTGTCCGCTAAGGCTCGAATTTCCAATCGCTCTGGATCAATGCCACCCTGCTGTATAAAATAGTGAACAACACTAGCGGCTCTGCTGGCTGACAATTCCCAGTTAGATCGAAATTTTTTGGTTTTGATAGGAATGTCATCAGTGTGTCCGTAGATAATGAACAAACCATCACTTTCTTTTAAAACGTCAGCAAT